>LDZT01011568.1_pt1 | contig 28262 bp, 21 predicted proteins | sample 615521 | NCBI WGS metagenome assembly LDZT01 (sample SAMN03408292, study PRJNA278302) | terrestrial metagenome | isolation source: oil reservoir sample SB1 | place: USA: Alaska, North Slope, Schrader Bluff formation | collected 2011-09 | reverse complement strand
AGGAATTTTTTGATATCTGTTGTAGTTGGTACCCAGCCACCTGCCGCATAAGCAGCACCTACGGGTACATAAGGGCGAACTGGGTTCATGAGAAGGAATTCGTTATAGCTACGAATGAGTTGTTCATCAGGGTTATGGGCTTGCTCCCAATACATCTGAGGAAAGTTATAATCACATTTTGTGAGAAAATTGGTCCAGGGTAGTTGCGGGTGGTAGGATGGGTAACGGTATGAACAGAGCGCCATCGGGAAATCCGGAAGGGTATTGCGCAACTCATTCATAAAAATAGAAGCGGAAGTATATTTATCCTTGTAGTCCCCCTCAGCATCGATAACATACCCATCCAATGGCAATTTATTGATCTGCCGAATGGCAGCCTTTGCTTCATCACGCGGTTGATCTCCATACACATAATGCCAACCCCACACGCGGATCCCCTTCAGTAATAAGGCTTCAGCAACTGGTGCTATCAGATCAGCTTTGGTGACGGAATCATAGTTGTAGTCATAAATTCCATCTGCGATCTTAATAACCACATGCTCCAATCCCGCATCTTTTGCAACAGAAGCTATGGTGGCAGGATTACCGCCTTCACAATTGGGAATTTTCCAGATAAAAAAACCTTTTCCATATAGGTGCATGGTAGTTCCTTATTCGGTATTTGCTACATGTTTATTAGTTGCAAGATACATACCTGATTAACGGGATGTTTTTATCAACGTCCATACCCAGGCGAATAATTCGCGAAAATTCCACCATAACAACGAATTAAAACGGAATTTTTGAGTATCAGCTGGAATACCAATCACATCCATTCCAAGCATTTCGGCGGATGCTAATGCACGCGGAAGGTGAAAACGTTGGGTGATGAGAACAGCTTGTTGAACGTTGAACGATGATTGTGCTCGCTGGAGAGTATCATAGGTAGATACGCCTCCTTCATCTACAGAAAGAATATCCTCCGGAATACCTTTATTCACAAGGTAATTACGCATAATGATACTTTCATTGCTCATGCGCGCTTCACCACCGCTCAGTATTATATGGTCCAATTGCCCTTGTTCGTATAGCTGTATTGTTTTATCAAGCCGATCTTTTAAAACCTTTGTAGGCTGCAAGTCACGGTTGATTCCGGCGCCAAATACGATCGCAGTGCGATAGGTGGAGGCATCTTTTTCTACTACGATCATTGGGGAAGTCCGATGAATGAGTTGGATGCGCAACACAACTAACAGGATGAGCAAGATCACTGCAATGGGAAGAAACCAATTTTTAAATAGTATCGAGATGATCACAACCTCTTTGTCCATTCATCATTGGCATATTTTTCTTCCATTAGTTGTTTCGCTCGCTCTCTTTCAGAGTCACTCAAGCGACCGATGGTCATTTTGATTCCCAATGCGTTTTCAAAGCCGCAGATCAACGCATGAGCCATTTTTTTCCAGGTGATTTTTTCCGCTGTGAAAGTTTCCAGGACAGCTGCTCGCTCATTCAGCAAAGCGGCAGCTTGAGAACGTTCTTCTTCAGTGGAATAAGACAAAGCTTGTGTAATACGAGTGATGTCACCAAAGAGGGGAATAGCGCCGTGTTGCAGCACACCATCTTTTTTTCGAGCCTGAGCGCTCCCGATGATCTTCTTTCCATGCATTGTTATCTCATAATCTGAAGGGATTTCGAAACAGATCGGTTTGGTAGTATTGCGCTCTGCAGGGGATTTGTGGGGCTCTGAAATTGCCTTCAGGTTAACAAACTGCATGGCATTGATCAAACCCTGGGAAAGATGCTGGTAGCTTTCGAGTACTGAACCCTGAACATGCGGGTCCTTCTTGGAGGCGCAGATGCAGTACGTTAGTTCATTGGCATGCAGGATAGCCTTTCCTCCAGTAGGGCGCCGTACGAGTTGCCACCTAGATGCCTGTAACCTATCCAGATCGATATCCGTAATTGTTTGTGCATGACCCAATGATAAACAATATGGATTCCATGCGTATAAACGTAGGGTGGTGGGTTGTTGAAAACCAGCCGTTGACTCTAAAATTGCTTCGTCAACTGCCATATTCCAGGCTCCTTCAGCAGGAGCATTAATGATCAATCGCCATGAAGTTGTTTCCATATCTGCTGCCAAATGATTATAATCAAGATACGATTTTACTTTATAAAAGATGAAAAACCATGCCAGATCAAAATATAAAACAAATCTCCGTGCCACGTGACACTGTTGAGGTCTACTTGTCAGATGGTCGTACCTACCAGGGGAAGCGAAATACCCCCATCATAGAATTTATGAAAGCATTACCGGAATGGATGAACCCACCGATTGTAGGTGCGGTGATGGATGGAGAATTACGGGAATTAACCTACCCTGTTCGAAAGGATACTTTTGTTAAACCCATCAATATTTCGGATTCGGATGGATCAAAAATTTATCGCCGATCTCTGGTGTTTTTGCTGCAAGCATCTTTCGAAGATGTTTTTCCCAAAATGGAACTTTCTGTTGATTATTCTGTTCCAAGCGGTGGTTATTTCTGCCGGGTAATCGATCATTCACCGCTCGTTTCAACAGAAGTGAAAAGTCTTGAAGAACGAATGCGTTTTCTGGTAGAGAAAGACCTCCCAATCAAGCGAGAGATCGTTGATCTGGAAACGGCACGCGCCTATTTTGCTTCGAAAAATTATGAAGACAAACTGCAGCTCTTAAAATATCGCAAAAAACAAGAGCTGGTACTCTATCAACTTGAAAACCATCGTGATTACCATCATGGCTACATGGTACCATCGACAGGGTTTCTGACCTTTTTTACCCTGGTTCCGGTTGAAGAAGGATTTATCCTCCAATATCCTCGCCGAAAAACCCCCACTATCCTCAAACCAATGCCGCAATATACAAAACTGCGGGAGGTCTTTCATCAATATGGTGATTGGCTTGATAGCCTGGGCATCGGAAGTGTGGGTTCATTGAATGATGCGGTGTTATCCCATGGTATCCACGAGATCATTCTGGTTTCCGAAGCGCTGCATGAACAAAAAATATCCGAGATTGCCACGCAGATAGCGGGTGATAACAACAAGAAAAGGCTGGTTTTGATATCCGGACCGTCTTCCTCGGGTAAAACAACTTTTTCTAAACGACTTGCTATCCAATTACTGACCCACGGCATTCAACCTTTTGCATTGGAGATGGATAATTATTTTGTGGATCGTGATGATACACCAAAAGATGAGGATGGCAACTTAAATTTTGAATCTTTTAACGCCATCAACAGAGTTGCCCTGGAACGAGATTTATTGAGCTTGATGCGGGGTGAAGAAATACAGCTACCCAAATTTAATTTTCATGAAGGTAGAAGTGAACCGGGAGAAATTGTATCTCTTCACAAAGATCAGATTGTTATCATGGAAGGCATTCATGGGTTGAATCCATCCTTATTAACTAACTTTCCTGAACAGAATATGTTCAGAATTTATATTTCCTGTTTGACACAGTTGAATCTTGACCGGTTCAATCGCATATCCACAACTGATACGCGCATGCTGCGCAGAATAGTACGTGATTCCTGGGCGCGTGGATTTACTGCACAACGAACGATCTCTCTATGGGAATCCGTACGCCGAGGTGAACGGGAGCACATCTTCCCGTACCAGGAAAACGCGAATGCGATCTTCAATTCAGCCCTGGTGTATGAACTGGCAGCGATCAAGCCTTACGCAGAACCGCTGCTTAGACAAATTCCCTTTGGGACAGATGAATACCGCGAAGCAAAACGCTTACTGGCATTCTTGAACTGGTTTATTGAGATCGATCAAGATTTGATCCCCAATAATTCTATATTGCGTGAATTTATCGGGGGGTCTATTTTATCCGAATTCAAGATCTGGAATCACGCCTAAAGTTACCCGTCAGTGCTATCAGCGATGAATTGCTTGATGGCTTTTGCCAATCGACCAATGCCTTCATTGATCATCTCAGGAGTGGCATAGGAGAAATTTAAGCGCATCGTGTTGGCATGCCCACCTTGAGGATAAAAAGAAACACCTGGGACGAAAGCCACTTTGAATTTTAAGGCTTGTTGCAGCAGTTCTCGTGAATCCACGCATTCGGGCAACGTAAGCCATAAGAACAAGCCACCTTGTGGATGGGTCCATTTGACTCCCTCTGGCATGTGTTCTTCCAGTGTATCCAACATCACATCACGACGTTCCCGGTAGATCTTGCGAATGGTTTTAACGTGTTCGTTAATGAACCCATCTTTCCCGACTTCGTATGCAACCATCTGGTTAAAAGTGGAAGTATGCAGATCGGTGCCCTGTTTTGCCAGGATTAATTTCTGGATAACTTCAGGGGGAGCGATGACCCATGCCAGGCGGATACCAGGTGCAAGGGTTTTTGAAAAGGTACTGGTGTAGATCACATTTCCGGAGTAGCATCCATCCTGTGCTCTGGTTTGGCTATCGAGAACCTCAATAGGGGGGAGATTCTCACCCTCAAAACGGAGTTGCCCATAGGGGTCATCTTCCACAATAGGCACGCCATATTTTTCAGAAAGTTCAATCAGCTGCAACCTTCTTTCAAAGGAGAGCGTGACACCAGTGGGGTTCTGAAAATTTGGGAGTACGTAAATGAATTTTGGTCCGCTGCGCAAGCTTTTCTCCAGCTCTGAAGTGATCATTCCTTCTTCGTCGAACGGAACAGGGATGTACTCAGCACCATAGGCATTCCAAGCCTGTAATGCGCCAACATAGGTTGGATTTTCCACTACGATACGGTCCCCATTATTGATGAATATCTTTCCCAGCAGATCCAATGCCTGTTGTGAGCCGGATGTGATCAGAATATTTTCTGGAGTGACTTCGATGCCGTAACGGCGCGATTGTTTGGCGATCATATCCCGTAAAGGATAATAACCATCCGTAGAGCCATACTGTAGCGCTTGTTCAGATTGTTCTTGCAGCACGCGATTGCATGCTGCGGTGAATTCCTGGGTAGGAAATGCGTCCGGTGCAGGCATCCCACCAGCGAATGAAATCATATCCGGGTCTTCTGTGAATTTCAGTAATTCACGTATTGCCGACCCCTTCATTCGTTGGGTTCTCTGAGCATAACGATCGTCCCATGATGTTGTCATGGAATATTCCTCCTTTGGTCTTTCGGTTTTTATTTCATAAAACGGCTGACTACGGTTGCCGAAGATGGAAGCGCAACACGACTGCCAGTTTTTATTGAATCAAAGAAAACGTCATCGAGGTTTTCTTTGTTTTGGTAGATCAATAACGATGTACCTTCCGCTGCATACTTATTGTCAACAAAAGCCTGACCGGTAAGATATTCTTCTTTATCAATGGCGCAGCTGGTCACAACCCCAATTACTTTTCCTCGTTCATCCATAACTGGATCACCGGAGTGTGCCATTTTAACGCGCTGCTGGTCGAAACGGAAACGGATAACGATACCTTTGCGTTTCTCTTCGGAAGCGATATAAGCATCCCGCCCGATAAACCAGGGTTTATGAACTTTCACGAATAAAGCAAATCCGGCTTCGTTCACACCCAGGTTGAGATCTCCACCCATTTCGTGCCCATACAGAGGCAGTCCTGCTTCGGTTCGCAGGGAATCTCTGGCTCCCAAGCCACATGGCTTCAAGCCCAGATCTGTTCCTTTTTCAAGCAGGGTGTCCCAGAGAAGAGGTGCTTTTTCAGGATGGATGAATAATTCAAATGCCATCTTTTCTCCAGTGTATCCTGTCCGGGAGATGATCACGCTGGTATTTTGCCACGTGCCTACACAGAGCTGAGTGCGTTTAAGAGCGTTAATTTTCCTGAGGGTAGCTTCATCCCATCCCAGTTTAATGAGAATCTGTCTTGATGTAGGACCCTGCAAAGCGATATCCACACGCATCCCTTTTCCCTCAGCGGGATTTTTGAGGTTGTGCAATATTACATTTCTTCCGTATGCAACTGACCACGGTTTATGTCGTTCAATCAGAACTGAACCATCTTTGACCGCCTGGAACCATGCCCAGTCTTTATGTTCGTTGGAGGCGTTTACCACGACCAAATATTCCTGCGGCGCATAACGATATACGATGGTGTCGTCAATGACATGTCCATCCGCATCGAGGAAATGTGTATAACAAGATTCTCCTATTTCCAATGCGCTAATATCATTCGCACAGACACTATCTAAAAAGGCAACTGCGTCCACACCTTCTGCCATAAAGACGCCCATGTGTGAAACATCAAACAGACCTGCATTCGCTCGTACAGCTTTATGTTCTTCGACGACGGAGGTATACCATACCGGCATTTCCCAACCGGCAAAGGGCACCATTTGTGCGCCTGCAACCACATGCTGTTGATACAGGCAGGTTCGCTTTAGAACATCATCGTCTTTTTCTTTCCAGGCAAATTCTGGGAGGGAACGATCCTTGCCAGTAATTACCTGCCCGATATGATATGGTTTTAGATTTTCTGAGGATGGTTTAATCAAATGCATATCATCGGGTAAAGTAGTTTCGCTGATTATGACCGGTCCGGGCAATTTGCGCGTCAGGTCAGGATCGAAATGCACAAATCCATCGGAGAGATCACGCAGCCATGCGGCAAATGGTCCGGCATCCTGTGTGACAAGAGTAGCAAAATACTCATCCCAGTTATTACCCAGGGCAAGTGTCATAGCAACCTTTTTCCCATCAATCATTACGCTAATTGGCATGATCTCGTTTGTTTTCAACTGCTCGATATCATCCACCAGCGCATAATTCAGGAAGGAGCGAATTTTTTCTCCACGCAAAGAGAAAGTAGTTTCATCTATTTTTGCAGCTGAATAATCATCGATGTATGAGAAGAAAGGATAACCATGATGTTCGATTTGCAAATCTGTTCCAGCGCGATATGCGATCGTCCGAATTCTGGTCTTGGCATCTTCGAAAGTAGAGAAATCTACCTTGGCACGCAGACCCTTACTCTTGCCGCCCGGTAAATAATAGGGATGGGTTGCTTGCAGTGTGTCTGCGATAACATCAGCTATCTCACATAGATCGTTTTCCTTCAAGCCACGCTGTGTTACCCAGGGTGTTCCAAGACGTACACCACCAGCTTTGAACGCCGAAACATCTCCTGGAATGGTATTGCGATTGGCAACAATCCCTACCAGGTCAAGAATACGTGCTGCAATATCACCGGATAAAACTGCGCCATCCTCACCTTTGATGGACTTACAGTCAATATTTAATAGATGAGAATCCGTTCCCTGAAATGCGAGCCGAATCCCTCTTTTTTGAAGCTGATCTCCCATTGCTTTGCAGTTCAGCAGAATTTGCTGTTGAAGATCATGGAACTGTTCTGATTGGGCAATTTTGAATGTGGTTGCCATGGCAGCAAAAACCTGCACGTGTGGACCACCCTGTTCACCAGGGAACACTGCTTTATCGATCTTTTTTGCGATGGAAGCATCTTTGGTGACGATGCAGGCACCGCGAGGACCGCACAGGGTTTTATGCGTGGTGAAGGTGATCACGTCAGCAATTCCAACCGGGGAAGGTACCACACGGGCTGCGATCAGTCCTGCAATGTGGGAGATGTCCGCGAACATATAAGCACCGACTTCGTCGGCAATCGCACGAAATTCTTGCCAATCCGGGATCCAGGGGTAGGAAGAATAACCGCAGATGATGATCTTGGGTTGGTGTTGCAGGGCAAGTGCGCGCACCTGCTGATAATCGATCTTTTCCGTTTCAGGATCAACGGCGTAGTGAATTGCGTTATAGAGTTTACCGGAGCGGTTTACAGGGGATCCATGTGAAAGATGCCCTCCGTGGAAGAGATCCATCCCCATGATGGTTGTGCCGGGAGTGATGAGCGCTTGATAAACGGCATTGTTAGCAGGAGCTCCGGAAAGTGCCTGCACGTTGACGAACAGCTCCTCGGGAGACATGGAATCAGGGCAGAATGCTTCAGCGCAGCGTCGTTTTGCGAGTGATTCAAGCACATCGGCAAACTCTACGCCTTTGTAGTAGCGTGGATCAGAATAACGCTTATATATGGCTAATTGCTGTTCATAATCGAGAATCTGGTTTTCATCCTGAGTTTGCATATATTCCGGGGGGTAACCCTCGGCGTATAAATTTTGCAGCACCGAAGATAAGCTGTATCGGACGCTGGCAGGTGCCGTGCTTTCACTTGGAATGAAAATCAATTTTCTGACCTGTCGTTCTTCTTCAAGCTTAATTAATTGAAGGACTTCGGGGTCAATATTCCTCAATTCCTCACGAAACAGAAAATCATGTCTTTTCTTTTCCATTCATCAATTCCTTCCTAATTTCTCATAAAAAAACACTTGTCTTTACAGAAAGAGACAAGCGTTTTTTAGATCTCTTCATCAGATATCAATGCATAATATGGATAGCAATACCATGACAATTATTATTCTAAAGTCTCTAGGTATGATGGTCAAGTTAAGATTATAGGAGATTTTTGGTAATCTATCACAAATATCTTCACATACGGTCATGCATCCATGCCAGGGTGTATTCAAACACTTGTTCTTTACCCGGTTCATTATGCAATTCATGGTAATAGCCATCCCAGATTTTATAGGTGCCTTGCGGTACTGACTGCATGAAAGTATCAATTTCTGGTTTACTGACAATTCTTTCGTCTGAGCCAACCATCATCAACAAGGGTTGATCAAATTCAGAAGCATGTTCGCGAATATATTTTTCGGTATCGACCATAAAAGCACCCAGGCGTGTAGATACTTTCCCAAAAACATAGGGATCGGCATTATATGCGTCCACAATTTTTGTATCACGCGAAAGATAGTTGCGATCAAGTCCACTATCCATCATCATGCGGGGTGCGAGCCTATTCATTATTTTTGCCAAAGTTTTCGTAAAACCATTCATCGGTTTTGCGGTATCAATCAATGGTGATGTGGTGATGATGCCGGTGAAAGAGGGATGCTTTTTCAGAACATAAGCGAGGACAATCATGCCACCCATGCTATGACCATACAGGAAAACAGGTTTTTTAAGCATATCTTTTTTAGTTTGCTCTATAAAATCATCGAGATCATTGAAATAAGTAAATTGATCAGGAACATGCCCACGTATGCCCCCTGATTGACCATGTCCATAGATGTCAAAAGCCAGCACCTGGATTTGATGCTCGCAATAGAATTTTGCCATATTGGCATAGCGACTGCTGTGTTCACCAAAACCATGAATAAGGATGATGGAAGCTTGTATGGATTTGTCAGGGGTCCATTTTTGTGCGAACATTTTTACATTATTTGAAGTTTTCCACTCCCATGTTTGATGGTTCATTACGTCCTCCTAAAACGAAACCTTTTTTATTGTGAATGGTTTATACCCAATGATGATAATATTAAATAAACAATTCAAATTATATGCCAAATAACGAAAAACAAGAATTTTCTATGGAAGATGTACTTAATAAAGCCATCGAGGGTGACCTAGATGCATTTTCCGTGTTATATAAAGAGAATGTGCAGCGTATTTACAACTATGTTTATTACCGTACCGGTAATAAACATGATGCGGAAGATCTGACCGCTCGTGTTTTTCAACGTGCATTAAATAACATTCATCGGTATGAAGATAAGGGTGTACCTTTTTCTGCTTGGTTGTATCGCATCGCTCACAATCTGGTGGCTAATTGGCACCGCGACCGCAGTCGAAAAAAAGAAATTTCAATTGATGAAGCTACAATTGAATTTCAGGGATTCAATCTTCCTGAATCGTCAATGATCAAAGATCAAGAAATAAATCATCTGATGGAAAATATCAGAACCCTGCCGGCTGATCGGCAGCTTCTACTGGTCTTGAAATTTGTAGACAACCTTACCAATGTTGAGATCGCTGCCATTATGGATAAGAGCGAAGGAGCTATCAAGAGCCTTTATCACCGTACATTACTACAACTGCGTAATAGAATGGATGGAAAGGAACAACAGGAGTAACCTGATATGTCAAAAGAGGGAGTTAATTCACAACAATTTGAAGAGGACCTGCGAAGCAAATTCGTACAGGTAAAACCGGATGATAGTTTCATTCGAAATCTCAGTGCACGATTGTTTCCGCAAAATCGTACCTCGCTGGAAAAAAGCGAGAAATTTTTTTATTATCTTGCCCTGATTTTATTCGGAGTCTTCAGCGGTCTGTTTATCTGGTGGTTCATTAAGAAGATTTTTATTCACTCTAAAGATAAATAAATTGGAAGTGAATGCAAAAGGTTTATCTATTGATCTACCAGGTATAAACTTTTATGATATTTAAAACATGATTTAATACGATATCTAATATTTACCACAAGGACTATTCTTGAAGAGATGCAGGATATAAAAAAAGTAAAAGTTGTGTTCATGGGATCGCCGCAGTTTGCGGTTCCCATTGTGTCTGCTCTGTATGATCGAACTGATTTGGCTGTCGTTCTGACACAACCTGATAAACCCTCTGGAAGAGGAAAGCAAGTAGTCCCATCAGAAGTGAAGCGATTTGCTGCCGCCCATGAAATTCCAGTGCTTGAACCGCGCCGACTGCGCAAAGAACCTGAAGTAGTGCAAGCATTACAAGCCATAAAGCCTGATGTTTTCGTTGTCGCTGCTTATGGGCAGATTCTGCCCGCTGCGGTATTAAATATACCGCGATGGGGTTGTGTGAATGTACATGCTTCTTTGCTGCCGCGCTGGAGGGGAGCATCACCCATTCAGGCGGCGATCATCCATGGTGATGCAGAAACGGGTGTGACCATCATGAAAATGGATGAGGGGATGGATACGGGACCCATTCTGAAGACAAGAAAAATCCCCATTGCCTATGATGATACTGGAGAAAGTTTATCGATAAAACTTAGTGAACTGGGGCGTGATCTGTTGATGGATGTATTACCGCAGTATCTGACTGGTGAGGTTGATCCAATTTTACAGAAAGATGATAGTGCTACGTATGCGCCATTAATTAAAAAGGAGGATGGATTGCTGGATCCTGATGAGACCGCTTTTCAATTAGAACGGAAAGTGAGAGCCTATTACCCTTGGCCGGGAACTTTTATAAAGTGGAATGAAACCATCCTGAAGATCATGGATGTGGAAGTGTTAACGGATGTATCACTCAAAGCAGGCGAGAGAGGCATCATTGAGAAATACCCAGTGCTGGGAACTGCTGCTGGTGCAATAAAACTACTGCAGGTACAGATGCCCGGGAAGAATTCTATTTCTGGGAAAGATTTTTTAAACGGTGCCAGATATTGGCTGGACCAGTAGGTAAAGTTTATTGAAAATTGAGTGAATGGATGGGGAGACGGAATACTTCTGCTTTTATATAATGATGAAGAATAAACTACTTGAACCTGATACAATTATGAGAAAGGTGTACGGTAAGAAGGAGCAAAAATGCTTGAAAAGAATTCTTTCTGGCGAAAAGCTATAGCATTTCTTTTATCAGTGTTGATTATAGTACTGGTCTTTCCGACCACTTTTTCTGCGCCCCTTGAATGTATCGTCCTAAAGGACGATACATACAGTACGATGCTTAAAAGTGATGAAATTCTTGGCATTGGTCAGGAGGCTTTTTCCTCTTTTATTGCTAACCAACTTATACAACCATCTGAAAATGAGATAGTTCCTCCTATTTTTTTGGATACAGAGATGGTTGCAGATGTCATTAAACCTTACGTCACCAAAGAATGGGTTCAGGATAGTTTAGCAAGTGGGACGCATCAATTGCTGGCGTTCCTCAATTTCAAACAACCTTTCGGGATTATCAATATTGACCTGACTGAACTAAAGAAAAATGTCTTGGATGGACGTATGGAGTTGGCAGAAAACATTTTATCTCGTTTCGCATCTTGTGATACTCAAGAGATAAAAGCTCTTACCAGTGGAACAGTGGGCATTGCTAACATGCCTGCGTGTAATCCACCACAGGAATTAAAAGAAAAAGCGATTAGTGTTGTTTCTACCTATATCGAAGAATTTCTATATCAAATTCCACAGCAATATAGTGTTAATGTCGAGGAAGCTGTTCAAGCGGATGTGGAGGATCCTCTGTTATCTTACAGCATTTTCCGCTGGTCGGTCAGGCTCCTTCCTGCCCTTACCCTGGTTCTATTGATCCTGGTAGCGCTATGTTTGCGAAAAAATCCAAAGGAAATGCGGTCATGGATAGGAAAGCTGCTCATAATCGCTGCAGTTGTATCACTGGTTGTGATTCTTATCCTGCTGATTGGGTCGGAACAATTTACCACTGTTCTTGTCAACAATGCTCTCTCTGCTGATCAAGAAGCATTTGGTACGCTTCTACTTAAAATCTTACAATCCATTACCTATCAATCCTTACTCTGGATGGCAGCTAGTGCGGGTGCTCTTCTGGTAGTTGGCTTGGTAATCCATTTTTTAAACCGTATCAGACGAAAAAAGGATGAGGAAACTACCGGTCAAGAAGAAGCATTGGAAGGACCTGTGCAGGATATGCTTGAAACCAAACGGGAAATGATTGAAGGAGCACGAGAGGAAGAAACCGAGGAGTGAGAGAACCTCACTCCTTTTTCTTAATATATTTTCTTCTCCATTCATACAGGATATTCAATGCCTCAATGGGGGAGAGTTGATTGAGGTCGATCTTTTGTAAATCATCCAAAAGCGGATTTGTTTGTGGGAACAACGTCATTTGTTCCGGAACAATCATCCCACTGCGTGCATGAGCATTTTCCTCTTCCAATTGTTTCAATATCTCGAAGGAACGCGAGATGACACTCTGCGGTAATCCTGCCAGCTGCGCTACATGGATGCCGTAGGAACGGTCAGTGCCACCACGGATGATCTTGTATAGAAAAATTACATCCCCATCACTTTCTGATACTGCCACATTGTAATTGGCGGCATTCGGTAACGTATCGCCAAGTTGTGTGAGCTCGTGATAATGAGTGGCAAACAAAGTTCGCGCGTGCAGATCAGGATGGTTATGAATATATTCCAGCACCGCCCATGCGATGGATAGCCCATCATAGGTACTGGTGCCTCTTCCAATCTCATCCAGAATCAGCAGACTGCGCGATGAAGCATTGTGCAGGATATTGGCAGTTTCGGTCATCTCTACCATGAAGGTCGATTGCCCGGCATGGATCTCATCCTGCGCTCCGATCCGCGTGAAGATGCGATCGACCACACCAATAATGGCTTCATCCGCTGGAACATAACTTCCGATCTGTGCCAGCAGGACGATCAAAGCTGCTTGTCTGAGGAATGTGCTTTTCCCGCTCATGTTGGGACCGGTGATGATCTTGATGTATTCATCTTCTGTAAAAGTGACGTCATTGGGGATGAACGCACGGGCAAGCTGTGTCCGTTCTACAACCGGGTGACGACCATTTTTAATAGAAATGATCTTCTCTTCGCTGATCAGAGGTTTGCAATATTTATTGAAAACAGCTGTATCAGCCAGACCAAGCAATACATCAAGGGTAGCTAGCACCTGTGCTGTTTCGATGATCTCATCGATATGTGCCGCAATCTGCTGGCAGACTTCTCGGAAGAGCTCTACTTCCAGCAGGTGGATTCTTTCCTCCGCATTGAGGACGATGGATTCATATTCCTTCATCTCAGGAGTGATGAAGCGCTCCCCATTGACAAGGGTCTGTTTACGAATATACTCTTCTGGGACTTGATTCAGATAGCTGTTGGAGATTTCAATATAATACCCAAAGACCTTGTTGTAGCTGACTTTCAAGGTTTTGATGCCGGTGCGCTGTTTTTCACTCTTTTCCAGGTTAGCGATCCAAGTACGGGCATCCTTTGAGGAACTGTAGATCGTATCCAGGTCTTTGGAATACCCCTTCTTGATGATACCGGGGTTTTGCAGTGTAGCAGGGGGATCCTTACTGATGGCGTTTTGCAAGAGGGTCAGAACTTCCGAACATGGTCGGATAGGGTCAATAAGATCAGGTGGACAATTCTGCACAACCGTTAACGCAGAACGGATGGATGGGATCAATTCAAGCGAACTGCGTAAAGCAACCAGATCCCGTGGAAGGGCATGACCGGAGACGATCCTTGTGGCGATTCTTTCTAAGTCAGAAATCTTTTTAAGCTGATTTTGCAGGTCTTTGCGCAGCAATCCATCCCCGATGAAAAATTCTACTTTATCCAACCTTTGCTGTATGAGAGAAGGATCGGTGAGAGGCTTATTCAACCAGCTGCGCAGCAGCCGTTTGCCCAATGGGTTCACTGTGTGATCGATCACCGATAAAAGAGAGCCTTCTTCTTTGCCATCCCGGATTGTTTCGACCAATTCAAGGTTGCGGCGTGTTTCGGGATCGAGGATCATATAATCCTGTGTATGGTAAAAATGGATGTTTTTGATGGTTTTCGTGAACTGTGAATCCGTTTCTTCCAGGTATTGCAGAATGGCTCCAGCTGCGCAAATTGCAGGGACCTTATCTTTCAATCCGAATCCATCCATAGTGGAAACATGAAAGCAAGCTTTCAGTGCGTCCTGACAGCGATTGAGAGCAAAGAACCAGTCCTCTTTGGTGGTACGGTGATAGCGTTCGAGGCGGGGATCATCAAACGATCTTGGTGCGAGCAATTCCGCTGGTTGGATGCGGGCAAGTTCTGAATACAGTAAATTGGTGTACCCATTCGAGAATTCGGTGCAGAGAAATTCACCGGTCGTAATGTCAATATAAGCAAACCCGATCCGTTCTTGGGTTGGATAAACTGCGCACAGATAGTTGTTCTTCTCTGCGCTCAAGTAGGATGATTCGACCAATGTCCCCGGGGTGATCACACGCACAACCTCGCGTGGGAAAAGCCCTTTTGCTGGCTGCTCGCCGATCTGTTCACAAATGGCTACATGATAGCCTTTATTGATCAAACGGCTGATATAGTTCTCGGCAGCATGATAGGGGATACCAGCCATAGGGACTTTATTCCCTTTGGCAACAGCGCGAGAGGTGAGAACGAGATCCAGCTCTTCCGATGTGATTTCGGCATCGTGGTCAAAAGTCTCGTAAAAATCACCCAAACGGAAAAAAACAATGGTATCTGGATACTGTCTTTTAATATCCAGATATTGCTGTCGGATGGGAGTTACGTTGGATTTACTCATGGATTGATGTCAGATTATTAAAATTCCATTTCTATTTCTTTATCCAGGTCTCCCACCGGCTCAAGGTCAATCTCGCCAAATAATTCCGGTTGGGAGGCATCAATGAGGTGATTTTTGATCAACTCAAGCAAGGCTAAAAAGGTGACAATTACCTCCAGTTTGGTGTTTTGATCAATAAGTGATGAGAATTGAATGTGTGAAATGGTTTTAAACTGCTCTATGATGGAATTGATACGCTTTTTCAAGGTAAGCGTTGTGATAGCAACGACAGTATCGACGGATTGAAAATCATCTTGCGTATAGATAATCTCCTGATAGATAGCCGCAATATCATAAATGGTGAGTTCAGAAAGATCCAGAACCTCAGGAAGTTTGGGTGGGGGTGCGCTGCGAAAATATGTGCGCAGTTTATTTTCCTCACGAATACGCAGCCAAGCGCCTGCATTTTTATATTTTTTATATTCAAGTAATTGGCGAACCAGATCATCCCCGCCTTCGATTTCAAGCTCAGCAATGGATTCTGCCTCGACCGGCAGCAGGATTCGGGATTTGATCAAGACCAGCTGGGCTGCGATTACCAGAAAAGCAGATACCTCCAGAGGATCGCGATCTTGAATGAGACTGAGATGGCTCAGATATTGATCGGTTACTTTGGCAAGTGATAGTTGGGTGATATCCAACTCTTCTTTTTCAATGAGCTGTAGAAGAAGATCAAGTGGACCTTCGAAAACATCTGTTTCGATGGTATATTTACTGGCTGCCTGTTTTAGAAAAGGAATTTCCATGTCCTGAATTATAGCAGGGGGTTTCTGATTCGCAATAGTGATTATGAGATAGTAAAATAATATTGCAATAATATACTGTTGTCTTCATGGAGGTATCTTGAAAGAATCATCGGATTTTATTGTGGAATCACCGCAGGACCTTGAAAAACGTCTGGGTCTGACCTTTAATAATACCCTTTTATTAATGCGCGCCCTAACACATCGCTCATACCTCAATGAAAATCCCGAGGCAATCGAGGATAATGAGCGCTTAGAATTCTTAGGAGATGCTGTTCTGGATTTTATGGTAGGAGAATGGCTTTATGATAAATATCCAGAAATGCCTGAAGGCGATCTCACTCAAATGCGTTCAGCTCTGGTTCAAACAGAGGAGTTAGCGGATTTTGCCAGGGTCATTAGATTGGGCGATGCGCTACGTCTGGGTCGTGGTGAGGTTAAGACGGGCGGGCGATCTCGCAGTAGCTTGTTATGTGATGCTTTTGAAGCCTTTATTGGTGCCATGTATCTTGACCAGGGTTTAGCTCCCATACGGGTATTCTTATTTCCACTGCTGGAAGATGCAGTGGAAGATATCATTGAAAAACATAAGAATGAGGATCCTAAATCAAAATTACAGGAATGGTCTCAATCATTGGGTTTTGCTCCTCCGAAATATGTAACTCTCAAAGCATCCGGACCGGATCACTCAAAACTATTTGAAGTAGAAGTATTTATCAACAAAAAACCATATGCTAAAGGCAGCGGGCGGAGCAAACAAGCTGCTGAAAAGGATGCCGCTAAAAAAGCACTAGAAAGGATCCATCAGGATTAATCATTTTATGGTTCAGAAATTAGAAGGCTTAGAATTACACGGGTATAAAACATTTGCATCGAAGACATCCTTTGTATTCCCCGATAAGATAACGGCTGTTGTAGGTCCGAATGGATCTGGAAAATCCAACATAGCGGATTCCATTCGCTGGGTATTAGGTGAACAGGCTTACAGTTTGCTGCGCGGGAAAAAGACCGAAGATATGATCTACTCTGGGTCTGCGCAGCGAGCGAAGATGGGAATGGCATCCGCTACCATTCGATTTAACAACGACGATGGATGGCTCCCGATTGATTACGAACAGGTGAACATCACACGCCGTGCCTATCGCAGCGGCGAGAATGAATACCTGATCAATGAAAAGAAAGTACGTTTACGTGATATACAGGAACTGCTAGCCAATTCAGGTCTGGCAGAACGAACTTACACCATCATCGGGCAGGGCTTGGTGGATTCAGCCCTATCCTTAAAACCACAAGATAGGAGATTATTTTTCGAGGAGGCTGCCGGTATACGATTGTATCGCGCCAGACGGGAAGAAGCGATCCGTAAACTGGATAAAACAGTTGATAATATGGCGCGAGTCCGAGATATCTTGCATGAGATCCGTCCACGAATGCAGCGGTTGGAAAAACAGGTCGAGAAATCCAAAGAATATAACCGTATCAATGCAGATCTGCATTTATTACTGCAAGATTGGTATGGCTATCGCTGGAATGAATTACAGAGGGACTACCGGGAAAGCCTGGAAGCAAAAATTAAAAAAGAAGCGGAATTGAATGTTATCCGTACGAATGTGTCTGCCGGCGATGAAGAGATGGCAGAGAACCGTAAACTGCTTCAGGAAAAACGCGATGTCCTAACAGCGTTGAATAATGAACTTTCATCTGTACAGCGAGAAAAAGAAGCGATCAATCGAGAATTAGCGATCATCGAAGAACGGTTTAAGGGGTATGAAGAGCAGCGCGATTCATTGCGTTCCTCTCTAGCATATGCTGAAGAAGAATTGAAAAATCGCGTTGAACAAAAAGCTGAGCTTGAAAAGCAGCATGGTGAACACGGGCTGAATTTGAAAAAGATTCAATCCGAATTATTGGAGCTGGAAAACTCACTCAACCAGAAGAAAACGGATTTGAAGGAAATCCAGGATCGGATCGATGAACTGCAGCAGAACAAACTCACCCTAGATCGAACGGTGGTTGGGAATCAGGCGAAAATTACCGATCTGGATATCAGAATGGAGATCCTGATCAAGAGACGTACTGAATTGGAAACCTCTGTAAAAGATCAGGAAGAAAAATTTCAGGAAATTACGAATAATTTATCTACCATGCAGAATCTATTTGAGGAAAAACAAGCAGAGATTCAGGATGAAACAAATTCTCTTCTGGAACTATCCACTCAAAAAGAAAAAGCAGATGCCGAAATTCGTGACCTTGATGGAAGACTGCAGAAAAGCCGCAATGATACTGTGGCAAAAGAAACCCAACGTGGGGTATTGCTAGCAGCGAAAAAGAATCTGGAAGGGTTCAAGACCGGGACCAAGAAAATCCTCAATTCTTTTCAACAGAAGAAATTGCCGGGTTCGTTTGAATTGCTGCTTTCCTGTTTGCGGGTGGAAAACGGATATGAAAAGGCAGTTTCCGCAATCCTGGGGGATGCCGCGGAAGGACTAGTGTTGGATTCTGCCATTGATCTTCAGAATATACTTTCGATCATAAAAGATGCTGGTGAATCGCACTCCATTCTTATCCCTAAAGCGTTGTTGAAAGAGAATAGGCAAGCATCTACAAAGATGCTTGCCGGGTGCCGCCCGCTCAGCGATTTCATTCAAACGATAAAAGAGTACCAGGCGGTCATGGATGTCTTGTTCTTGGATACCTATGTGTTGGAGGATCCGAATGAATTGGAACAGGTACTGCAAAAGATGGAGCCCACTCAACGAGTGGTGCTGAAAAATGGGGGCATCTTCTATGGAAACGGTATTATCTCAGTTGGTGGAACAAATAGTGAATTCATATTCAAACGTGAAAAAGAGATTGACGCACTGAACGAAGCCATCCTTTCTCTGCAAAAAAGAACAGAAGAATTGGGAAAAGATATTCAAAAACGGCAAGCAGGCGCTCAGGATATGCAACAGAAAATCGATACCAAGCGCCAGGTTATCGCAGAAATGCAGAAAGAACTTACCGTTATTCAAAGTGACTTAAAAGAAGCCCAGGCAAAACAAACGGATGCTTCTCAAAATATCCGGTTGAATAAGGAATTGGTCAATAAACTCGTTGTAGATATCCAGGAAGCCATCGCGAATAAAGAGCAATTAAAACAAACCCTCAAAGATTTCCAGTCACGGACTGAAACTATACAATTGGAGATAAATGAACAAAGGAAATTGGCTGAAACGATCTCATTGGAAGATCTCAACCAAGATTATTATCAGAAGAAAACGGAATACGCGGTAATTCAGGAGAGCTATGAAAGCTCGAATAATCGATTGCAGGATTCCATTAAATTAATAAACGGGTTGGAAGCGCAGTGTGTTGAATTCAGGGAGAGGTTGAACAATCTTGAGAATCAACATTCCAATTTGATGGAAAAATATGAACAATCATCCGAACGTTCAGAAGAATTGAACGGTCAGATCATGAGGTTGACAGAAAAAACCACTCCCATTGACGCCGAGATTACCACGATCAATGTTGCTATTGAGCAAAAACAGAATAGCCTGGAAGATCTCCGTAAAAATCAAAGCATCGTGGAAAGGCATTTCATCCAATTGGAAATGCGTGTAGAAAAGATCACCTCACAAATGGACGTTTTAAAGGAACGTATCTCAGATGATTTCGGTCTGGTTTCTTATGATTATGAGCCCGATATGATCGGACCCAAACCACTTCCAATCGATGGACTGGTAGCCAACTTACCCAAGATCACTGAAATATCGCCGGACCTGGAAGATCAGATCAAATCCCTAAAATCAGCGATCCGGCGCATCGGTGCAGTCAACCCTGAAGCTGAAAAGGAATACAACGAAGACAAAGAACGCTACGAATTCCTCACCAGTCAAATTGCCGATCTAGAACAGGCAGAAAAAGACCTGCGCAAGGTAGTGGTCGAGTTGGAAGAGATCATCAAGGAAAAATTCAAGGAGACTTTCAAAGCGGTCAACGAAGAATTTTCAGAGATATTTAAACAATTGTTTGGAGGTGGCAGTGCCAAGTTGATCATAGAAGATGAGGAGAATATTACAGAGACCGGCATCGAGATCGAAGCAACTTTACCTGGAAAGAGAAGACAGGAATTGGCATTGTTATCAGGCGGTGAGAGGAGTTTAACTGCCATTGCGCTTATCTTTTCGCTGCTAAAGATTTCTCCCACACCTTTCTGTGTACTCGATGAAGTGGATGCCATGCTGGATGAATCAAACGTGGTGCGGTTGGGACAGTTAATGAAAGAATTAAGTGATCGAACGCAATTCATTGTCATCACCCACAACCGTAATACAGTTCAATTAGCCAGTGTCATTTATGGGGTCACGATGGGACGGGACTCAGCCAGCCAGCTGATCAGTTTGAAGCTGGAGGAAGTGACAGACGATCTGGTTGAATGATGAAGGAATGAAAAAGGAGCTGATTTCCAGCTCCTTTTTGTTTTTAATTGACGCGCATGTCGTATGCGACGGATGGTTCTGAAGGGACGTGATCAATCCAATTCTCGCTCTTCTCAATGCTGAGATTCGCAGATACATCCTGGAACCACAGATCGTAGTAATTGCTCTGAAGACGCTGGTAATCATAATCGGTCTCAACGTCGCGCTCTTCATGACCCAATGTTTGGATGACGTGCCATCCGAAGGATGATTCTACAGGGTTGCTGATCTCGCCAATATCCAGACTAAAAGCTTCGGTTTCAAATACCTCTACCATCTGTCCTTTCGAGAACCAGCCCAGATCACCACAATTTTCCTGCCCAGATTGATCAAGGGTAACTTCATTACAAACAGCATTCCAATCCTCCCCACCTGCCAAGCGATTCAGGACAGCGATTGCTTCATCTTGGGTTTCAACCAGGATATGGCGTGCCCAGACCTGATCCTGTATACGCGATACATCGGCTGTGATGGCATCGTAGAGTTTTTGTGAGACGAGATAGTTCCTAATGTAATTGCGAAGAACTTCTTCCTCAACCCCAATACCATCCAGGTTGGTAATATATTCCTGGTAATTCTCTTGATACAGTTCTTCCGTATACACCGTTGCGGTGGGATAAGGGGTGGCTGTGCCAGCAGGTTCACTGCTGGTTGGGGTGAGTTCGGCTACGGTAGCTGTGGGGGCAACTTCTTCGGTGACAGTTTCTTCCATCGCCGTCTCCGGAGTTTCTTCGACAACAAATTCTGCAGGCTCTTCAGACGGGATCTCTCCCTCCACTGTTGCCAATATCTCCGCCTCGCTTGTTGGGGCTTCGGTAGGAGCGGTGACGGCTACCAGAGTTTCCTGAAAGCTGGTAAGTGTTGAGGTAGGTTTTACAGCGTATGTTGGGGTAGGTTCTACCGCTCCATCTGGAAAGTAATCAAATAACTCTTGCATGAGTGTTTCAACTTCTTCATCCGTAACGGTGATGCCCAATTTCTCGGCTTCAATCTGGACGATCTGTTCATCGATCATATTATCTAGAACATATTCCCCGAAATACTCGGTATCATCCAGGATGGAAAGCAGCTGTGATAACTGCTGCTGATAGTAAGCAACATAATCCTCATTATCTCCGAGGAGTACCATCTGAGCAGCGATCATGTTGTACTGCATGACATAAGAATTCCGTTCCAGACGCACGCGCTGGTTGAATTCTTTTCCATTGATCTTGTGATCTTCAACAACTGCCACGGGTTTGTTGTATTTCAAGACCTTATCATACAGGAATGCATACCCGATCAAGCCAACGACCAGAACTGCAAAGATGATGAACCCAGTCACCAATCGCTTTGAGCTTCTGTCTTCTTTGGCATTCACGACATGCGGTTTACTGATTTCTTCCCGTGGATTCTTTTTGGTTGTCATAATGACTCTCCGTTGTACTAGCGATTATTCTTCTGCCAGGTACCACCAATGAAAGGCAGCAAAGCAATGTGCCGGGCGCGTTTGATCTCGGTAGCCAGAGCACGTTGATGCTTTGCACAGGTGCCGGTTTGTCGTCGAGGTCTGATCTTTCCTTCTTCGGTGATGAAGCGCTTTAATAATTCGACATTTTTATAGTCGATTTCTTGAGTTTTATCCGAACAGAATTGGCAATACTTCGGGCGGGGAATATAATGCCGGTTTCCACGTTGAAATCTTGAATCCTGATTTTGCTCAGAGGACTCTCTTCGTTCGTCAGCCATAAGTTTTCCTTTCTATATTTTATTTACTCTTCATCAATTTCCTGGAATGTTTCGTAGTCGTTATCTGCGACCCCTTCCCCTGACGAGGAGGTTTCACCAAGGATCATCATTTCTGCTGCAACGATCTCCACGCTGGTGCGTTGATTCCCTTCTGAGTCTTCCCAGCGACGGGTCTGTAATCTACCTTCAATGTAAACCTGATCTCCTTTTGATAGGTGACCCTTACATATTTCAGCCAGATTATTCCAGCATACTACGTTGAACCATTCAGTCTCCGAATGTTTTTGACCATTCGTATCAAACCATACGTGGTTGGTTGCCACTGAAAATGTGGTTACTGGTTTTCCTGAAGGTGTGTATCTCATTTCAGGATCTCTACCTAGATTACCAATAATCATGACCTTGTTAAGACTTCGACTCATTCCAAACTCCGTTTTCTACTGTTTCGCGATCAGCATGTATCGCATGACCGGTTCGAGAATGCGGATATTGTGTTCCAGTTCAGCATTATTTTCGGGTTCCAATTCCAGATTCATCAGGTAGTACAACCCTTCATACTGCTTCTGGATCGGGTATGCTAACCGACGTTTTCCCCATTCTTGTACTTCAGCAATCTTGCCTTTGCCGGCTTCGATCCAACCTTTGATCTTGTCGAGAGACTGATTGACAGCCTCGTCATCGAGATCTGGATGAATGATAACGACCAGTTCGTATGTACGCATAAGGATTCCTCCTTTCCATGGGTATGCCCCCGTTCAACACCGTTGGCGCTGACAGGAGCGGAAAGGTAGTTAACATCCTGTTAACTAGCTAACCAGAATCTAGTTTAACACAAAGTCAAAAAAATGACTAGTCGATGCCTGTCACAATTTTGTGACTGTAGATGAGTTCACAGACGTCTGAATTAAAAGGATATTTTATTGCATTAAGAAGGACTTGTTTGCTTTGCCTTCGAAGATTCCAATAGAGGAGTGGGGTGAAACACGGACCAAAGACAGGATAATCGTCTACTTTAAAATTCCCTATCAAACTTACCGCTTTCATACAACCTGTGGTTAAATGTACACATCAATTATGAGGAGTTGAAATCATGCAAGATAATCTTTCTTCGTTTTTCGAACCCCAGAGTGTGGCGTTGATCGGAGCTTCCTCTAATCCGAGCAAGCTAAGCTACGGGATCTTGAAAAATATCAGCCAGTATGGCTATAGAGGAGGGATTTATCCCATCAATCCCAAAAGCAACGAGATTCTGGGATTCCCATGCTATAGCAGCATCCTGGATGTGCCGGAGGAAGTGGACCTGACAGTAATCATCCTTCCTGCAGAAATAATTCCACAGGTGATCGATGATTGTGGGAAGAAGGGCGTGAAAGCTTGCATTGTCATTTCAGGGGGATTCAAGGAATTGGGGGAGGATGGTAAACAGCGTGAGAAAGAACTTGAAATTAGCACGCGTAAATATGGCATCCGCATCATTGGACCTAACTGTGTTGGCAATATAAATGTATATTCAGGGCTGAATACCACCTTCATTAAAGGTATGCCCGTTAAAGGTGGCATCGGTTTTGTGTCTCAATCTGGCGCGGTTTGTGGCGGGGTAGTGGATCATGTCGTTCAGGAGGGCATCGGGTTCTCGCACCTGATAAGCCTGGGAAACGAAATGGATGTGAACGAGACAGATATGATATCCTATCTGGCAGACGATGAGAATACGCATGTGATCGCATGTTATGTTGAATCGATCAGGGATGGAGCCCGTTTTATGGAAGTGGCAAAGCATGTTTCGAAGAAGAAACCGATCGTGCTGCTCAAAGCTGGTAAAAGCGAATTGGGCGCTAAAGCAGTATCCTCACACACCGGTTCTCTAGCAGGTTCGCATACCGCTTATTCCACTGCTTTCAAACAAGCGGGAGTGATTGAAGTGTCTTCCCTGCGAGCGTTACTGCAGACATCTATGGCGCTGGATATGCAGCCTCTGCCACAAAACAAACAGGCAGTCATCTTCACCAATGCGGGTGGTCCGGCAGCACTGTTATCAGACAGCCTGGATGAGCATGGCTTAAAACTGGCGAATCTGAATGAGAAAACACAACAGATGCTCAAGGCAAAGTTAAATCCTGCTGCGCAAACCATGAACCCGGTGGATATGCTGGGTGGAGCCACACAAGGGGAATACGCACAAGCAATGCGTGTAGTAAAAGAAAATAATGATGCCGGGATATTGCTGCCGGTGCTGGTCCCGCAAGCATTGGTGGACCCTGTGGCAGTAGCCCGTGCCATTATCTCAGAAACGCAGAACAGCCAACGCACGACCATAGCTTGTATGGTTGGGAAGCAGAGCACGCAGGAAGCCAAGCTGCTGCTGCATCAGCAACACATCCCGCTGCTGGACTACCCGGAAGATGTGGGAGAGGTGCTGGGTGGCATGCTGCGCTACAAAGCCTATCACGATGCCCCGGCTGAAACCCTGGAGATATCTCGCATAGCACAGAAAGAGGAAGCACGTTCTTATTTCCATGGTTTGGCTGACCAGAAACAATTTGGAGAAGCCGAAACCCGCCCTCTGCTGGAGTTGTATGGGGTGAAGAATGTGGAAGGGAAAAGGGCTGATTCACTGGCAGAAGCGCAACAAGCAGCAAAAGAACTGGGCTACCCGGTAGTCATCAAAGTCATTTCGGATGAGATCCTGCATAAATCTGATGCGGGTGGCATCCGGCTTGATATCAAGGATGAACGATCACTGGCAGACGCATACCAAGACATGCTGACAGATGTACGAAGCCACGCTCCTGAAGCAGTCATCAAGGGAGTACTGGTGGAGAAAATGCAAAAGCAAGGTGAAGAAGTGATTGTGGGTATGAAATGGGATGCCAATTTTGGAGCGCTACTGATGTTTGGTATGGGCGGCATCTATGTGGAAGCCTTTAAAGATGTCAGTTTTCGTATAGCCCCGGTCAGTGAAGTGGACGTACGTAATATGATTGCAGAGACCGCTGCTGGCAAGATCTTAAATGGGCTGCGCGGTATCCGCTATGATATTGATGCGGTAGTTCAAACAATACTGGCGCTCAGCCAAGTATGCCTAGATTTTCCTGAAATTCAAGAGCTCGAGATAAATCCGCTCAAGGTATTTAGCAAGGGTGATGGCGCTGCGGCGCTGGATTCGAGAATGATCATAAAATAAGAAGGACTCATCATGACAAAACATATCCAAGAACCAACCTATACCCAAGATATTGTGGGACTAATCCATAAGTTTGATGAACGCGAAACTGTTTTTGCAATGCATGATCTGATACGCTATTTTGGAAAAGATTCAAACGCATACAAGGAATACTTTCAGGCACATCCCGACCAGAAAAAGTATTATGAGAACCAAAATGAAAAATTGCGTCTGGGAAGCACTGGGAAAGACGATGTGCCTTTCTTTGCCGCTCAGTTCTGGGCACTGGATATGATCAGCCAGAACAGATTTGTAAATGGAGAAAGTGCTCCCCACAAAACTTACCTCGAACCAAACCGTGCCAGCGAAAAGATCAAAGGGATGGCAAAATTTTTGGGAGCGGATCTAGTTGGGATTACCCCTCTTCAACAGGAATGGGTGTACAGTCATGTAGGCAACAGCAATGGCGACCAGCCCGGATTCGACGCACGCGGTACAGCGATCGATCTGAGCCAACATACGCATGCCATTGCCCTGGGATTCGAAATGGATCGTACTTTTATGCCATATGGTCCCCAATTTCCCGAACTGCTGGCAACCGCCAAAGGATACGGTGAAAGCGCATGGATATCTATCCAGCTGGCAACCATGATCCGCCAGTGGGGTTATGCAGCGCGCGCACACCATTTTGGCAACTACCAGGTGCTGCCAGTGCCGATTGCGGTGGATGCCGGGTTGGGTGAGCTTTCGCGGGCAGGTTATCTGCTCACCAAGGAATTTGGGTTGGGATTGCGTCTGGCGGTAGTCACCACGGATATGCCTTTGGCATGTGATAGCCCCATCGATATTGGTGTTCAAACCTTTTGCGAGCAATGTCAATTATGCGCCAAGAACTGCCCGGTGAATGCCATTCCGTGCGGGGAAAAACAGGAATACAACGGGGTGTTGAAATGGAAGCTGGATGAGAAAAAATGTTATGCTTACTGGGCGATCAACCAAACCGATTGTGGCATGTGTATGTCAGTTTGCCCGTGGACCAAACCGCGCACGCTCTTCCATAAAACGATGGCAGAATTTGCCAGCCATAAGGGAGTACATCAAAAATGGATGGCATGGGCGGACCATGCGTTATACGGCAATCGCAGGCAGACCACAAAAGTGCCCTTCTTGGATTAGTTTAGATTCTACTGGTCAAGCCTTAACTTTTCTGTAAGTTTTAAGGGCAAGCTGGCGCGCAAGGGAATGATTGATGAGGGGGTTGGGGTAATGCTTGCCTATGATGCAACCACAATCCTGCTGCACATCCAGCGGCATCTGCCAGGGAGTGTGAAGATATTTGTCTGGAATGTTGTCCAATTCCGGCAGCCATTGATGGATGTAGGTTCCCTGCTGGTCGAAGCGTTTGCTCTGTGTGACAGGATTGAAGACGCGGAAATAGGGCGCAGCATCCGTTCCGGTTCCGGCTGACCATTGCCAACCACCATTGTTGGAGGCTAGGTCGCGGTCGATCAAATTCTCATAGAAAAACGTTTCTCCCCATTGCCAATTTATGAGCAAGTCCTTGCATAGGAAGGATGCCACGATCATGCGAGTGCGATTGTGCATCCACCCGGTTTCCTGCAACTGACGCATACCCGCATCCACCAGTGGGTACCCAGTCGACCCTTTCTGCCAGGCGAGGAAGTGATGTTCGTTGTTTTCCCATTCGATGCGGGAAAATTGTTCGCGAAATGCGCCCTGTACAACATGGGGGAAATTTTCCAGGATCATGGTGTAGAATTCGCGCCAGACCAATTCGTTGATCCAGCTGTGGAATCCGGCGGCTTCCTTATTGGATTGAGCTTGAGTTTGTGCCTGTTGAAAAGCCAATCGACTGGAAAGCACTCCAAAGTGAAAATAGGGGGAAAGCAAAGAAGTGCTATCCTGCCCCGGCATATCGCGGTCGTGTTGGTAATCCCAAGCCTGTTTTGCGAGAAAGGTATGCAAGCGCTGCAACGCGACCTGCTCGCCTGCAGGGAATAATTGTGAGGGTTGAGCGGATGGAACAGGCTCGGAAAACAAAATAGGTGGTGTTTCAAGATGGGTGGGGGCATCCAACAGATGCAGAGCTGGAAGCTGTTCCCTCCAGGCGCGTGCATACGGTGTAAAAATGGTATAAGGATTTCCGTCTTTCTTGCGTATAGATAAAGGCGGTTGGATGGTTACGCCTGGTGTGAGGGTGAATGGTAACATTGCTGCGACTGCTTTATCGCGTGTATGGGCATAAGGGCTGAAATCCTGCTGGGCAAAGATTGCCTGTGCCTTGCTCTCATGGAAGATACTTTGCAGGCAATCCAGGGGAGCACCACGCCGGATAAAGAGACGAGAGCCCCGTTCACGTAAAGCGATATCCAATTCACGCAGATTCTCAAAGAGAAAAGCATTGCAGCGCTCGTGGGAGTGTGTAAGGATAGCTTCATCCAGAATGAAGAGCGGAATGATGGTTCTGGCAACCCGTAGGGCAGCTTGCAGGGCGGGGTTATCGTGCAGGCGCAGGTCACGCCGTATCCACCATATTGCTGTTGAAACTGCTTGCTTGGGCATTATTTTTCTTCCTTTATTCAATCTTGCTCTTCATTAGTAACCGGCTTGCAGATCAATACCAGCTGGGAACGCATCGGATTGGAATAGGCTGTTTAGCAGATCTGCCAGAGCTCGCATCCGTTCCTCCTCCACCTGTTCCACCGACAGCCCTCCCGCTTTATGTGGACTCATCACAATGTTCTCTAATTCACCAAACGGTTCATCTGCCGGAGGAGTGTGAGAGCGGCTGGCTTCATCGCTGGGGTAGTGGTACCACACATCCAACGCCGCGCCAGCGATGTGTTTTTCCTTGAGGGTGGTATATAACGCATGCTGGTCGATGAGTTCACCGCGACCCACATTCACCACAAAAGCGTTCGATGAAAGCAGCCGCAGTTCCTCAGCCGCTATCACCCCTTTCGTTTGTGGCGTGAGTGGCAGG
>LDZT01010697.1_pt1 | contig 28273 bp, 29 predicted proteins | sample 615521 | NCBI WGS metagenome assembly LDZT01 (sample SAMN03408292, study PRJNA278302) | terrestrial metagenome | isolation source: oil reservoir sample SB1 | place: USA: Alaska, North Slope, Schrader Bluff formation | collected 2011-09 | reverse complement strand
CCTACGTTGAGCATCAAGAAAAAGAAGACAAAGGGCAACTGCAATTAACATTACCATAGGTTTAAGATACCCCCAGCTCCTGCTGGGGGAGTTTCATTTTCCGTTTAGTTACTACTGAACTTGTATTTTTTGGTTTTTACATAATTTTCTCTGTTTCTGGAAATATTTTGATTGTTATTTAACACAATGGTTATTTTCCAAAAAGCCAAAAATATTTTCAACAGATTATATCTATGGTAAATTGTATATAATTTTTTGGTTATTATTATGTCGTAGGGGCACAATAATTTGCCCTACACTACTATTTGTGTACTTTTTTGGTAACAATCACACAATAAAAGTTAAAATATTTATACTCCGCCACTAACTAAAGCCAAAAGAGCCATTCTGACATAAAGTCCATTATGGGCTTGTCTAAAGTAAGCAGCACCTTCATAATCATCAACATCAGTAGATATTTCATCTACTCTCGGTAGAGGATGAAGAATAGTAATGCCCTTTTTAGCTTGATTAATCATATTCATATTCACTATATAAGAACCCTTTACTCTCTCATATTCTGCTGAATCTGCAAAACGTTCTCTTTGAATTCGGGTAACATAAACCATATCACTAACTGATAGAGCTTCCTTTAAATTTTCTGTCTCTTCAATTTCTGCCCCTCTATTCCTTAAATCTGCAGTTATTTCTGCGGGCATTTTTAAAGATTTTGGAGAAACAAAAATCATTTTATTTTTACATAAAGCCATAAAATATCCTAAAGAATGAACTGTTCTTCCATTTTTTAAATCACCTAAAAAGGTAATAGTTTGCCCGCCTAAAATACCTTTTTCTTTACGAATAGTATAAAGATCTAAAAGGGCCTGGGTAGGATGTTGACCAGTTCCATCACCAGCGTTAATAAAAGGATGTTCCGCATTGTCAGCGGCAATCTGGGCTGACCCCTTCATAGGATGGCGCATAACAATAACATCAACATAGCCATCCACTGTTCTGATACTATCCGCCAAAGATTCGCCTTTAGCCACAGAAGAACTGGCTGCATTAGCTATAGTAATTACTCGAGCTCCTAATCTATTTATAGCAGTTTCGAAAGAAAGGCGGGTTCTTGTGCTTGGTTCAAAAAATAAACTGGCGACTACCTGTCCTTCCATATTTCTAATAATTTCTCCATCTTTAACCTTTTTTTCAAAATTTGCGGCGGTATTCATAATCAAATTTAATTCCTGAAGTGTAAATTGAGCAGTATTTAAAATATCTTTTCCTTTTAACATTTTACTAACTCCTTAATTTATTTTTTTATATCTTAACTTATTATATTAATCCTATAATAGCATAACATCGTGTTTTCTAATAATCTTTACCCTATTATTTTATTTTTCTATAACCGTTCCACTTTTTCCCTCAAATGCTTTTAAGGCCTTATATAAAGAGGTAATTATTGCTTTCTTCCCTCCATTTTCTAAAAATCTTAAACAAGCTTTCATTTTTGGCCCCATACTTCCTGCTAAAAAATGTTTTTCAATCAATTCCCACGCCTTTACAGGCGTGGTACGTTCAAAAATCAAGCTTTGCTTGTCCTGTTTCTTCCTTTTCTTGTGATTGGACGTATCTTCGGATCACTTCTTCGTTTATCCCTACCGTAGATACAAAATATCCTCTGCCCCAAATGCCTTTTCTGTCCCAATACATCTTTTTCAAGAAGGCAAGCTTCCTGTTTAGAGATTTGCTGGTATTCTTTTTGATGGTTTTCACTACTTTGCTTACGGCATATTTTGGGGGAATGACCATATATAAATGAACGTGATCTTTCTTTATTCCTATCTCTATATATTCCCAATCAGGATAATATTTTTTTATTTCCTGAAGTTTTATTTTCAGATAACTTTTTATCCCGGTTACTAAAATCTTTCTTCGGTATCGGGTTATCCAGACAATATGATATTGGGTCTTGTTACGGTATGAGCTGCTTTATATAATTTCATGTTTCCATTATAGCAAAGTACGAACGGAAGAAACAGGAAAATGCTCTCATCCTCACCTTTACAGATGGGGATTTCCCGCTAGATTAAAATATCTTAAATTACACTTGCATATATGACTTTTTAATAATATCATTTTCTTCTAATTCGCTTTTTGTTCCGTTAAAAATTATCTCTCCCTTTTGCATAATATATCCCCTATTGGCAACCATAAGAGCCTTATTAGCGTTTTGTTCTACCAGAAGAATTGTTATTTTATTATTTTCATTTATGTTTTTTATATATTCAAAAATTTCATCAACTAAAACCGGAGCCAAACCCAAAGAAGGTTCGTCCATTAATAGTAATTTTGGATCTGAAATCAATCCTCGGGCTATGGCAAGCATGGTCCTCTCGCCGCCACTTAAGGTTCCGCCTTTTTGGTTCCATCTTTCCTTTAATCGAGGAAACAGTTTATAAATATCTTCCAAACGATCTTTTATTACATCTTTGTTTTTTTCAAAATATGCTCCCATTATAAGATTTTTCTCCACTGTCATTTTTGGGAAAACTCCTCCTCCTTGCGGAACAATAGAAATTCCCAATTGTACAATTTTATAAGAAGGGATGATGTCTATTCTCTTATCATAGAAGGTAATTGTACCCTCAATAGGTTTTACTAAACCTAAAATAGTTTTTAACGTGGTTGTCTTTCCTCCGCCATTCGCCCCTAAAATACAGACAATTTCACCTTTATTTATTTCAAAGTTAACCTTTTGTAACATAGGAATTCTGTCATAAACTGTAGAAACATTATTAATTTTAAGCATTACTGTGTGCCTCCCAAATAAGCAAGGCGAACATTTTTCTCTTTTGAAATTTCTTCAAACTTTCCCCTTGCAATCTCCTGGCCAGCATTAAATACAATTACAAAATCACTAACATCTGAAATTACCGACATATCATGCTCAATAATTACTATGCTAATCTTTTTATTTCTTTCTTGAACATTTTTGATATGTTTCATCATTTCTGATGTTTCTTCATTGTTAAGCCCTGCCGAAGGTTCATCTAATAGCAGAAGGTCAGGTTTTGAGATTAAAGCTCGACATATTTCTATTCTTCTTCTATCTATATGAGGAATATTTTTAACCTGTTCGAACTTTTTATCAACTAAATCTTTATTGAAATATCCCAATAAATTAATTGCTTTATCAATGCCGTCACTTATTTCTTGGTCTGATTTCTTAATATTAAATAAGATTGTCTTCCAATTTGTCTTCCATTCTGATTGAAGTCCTGATAATACATTGTCTAATACACTTAAATCCCAGCAAAGCCTACTACTTTGAAAAGTACGGGAAATTCCTCTTTTTTTAATCTGATTTGGTAATAAACCTGTTATGTCCTTATCTTTAAAATATATTTTACCTTTTGTAGGAGCATATATCCCACTTATTAAATTAAAAAATGTCGTTTTTCCAGAACCATTCGGGCCAATTAGTCCAATAATTTCTTTTTCTTTGATGGTAAAATCAATATTCTTTACTGCCCACAAGTCTCCAAAATTTATTCCAACTTTATCGGTACGCAGCAATTCTTTCATACAATTTTCCCCTCCCCTAAATAATATGTAAGGTTTTATCTACGCTAACTGTTTCTTTTTCTTAAAATGGGGCAAATACTTTCTTATTCTCTTTGGTATCATGCCTTCTGGGCGCACAATTAATACTACTATTAAAATACTTGCATATAAAAGCATCCTATAGCCCGAGAGTTCCCTTAATTTTTCATCTATTAAGGTTAAGAAAACAGCACCAGTAATTGCTCCGGCTACATTATCCATCCCGCCCAATATGACCATACAGATTATTGTTAGCGATTTCGTAAAATCAAAATCTTGATAGCCGATAAAACTAACATAATGAGCATAAAGGGCTCCTGCAGCCCCGGCAAATGAAGCTCCTATACAAAAGGCAAGAAGTTTGCTATTGGGCACATCTATTCCCTGGCATATTGCGGAAGTTTCATCACTCCCAATTGCATTCCAAGCTAATCCTATTCGTGAATTATATAAACGCGAAGCGAATAGGGCACAGAAAATCAATACGATTACTCCTAAAAAATAGTAATGTATTCCATAGGGAATTTTATTTCCAAATATGAGGAGCTTGCTTCTAAAAGAATGGCTTCCTATGCTAAAAGGAGGTATGCCGGGAATACCATTGGGTCCGCCCAACCAATCAGTATTTACAATCAACAGACTAAAAATTGTTTGCATAGCTAAAGTTATCAAAGAAAGATAATATCCCTTTGTTTTTAGAGTCGGCAATCCGATAAGATAACCTATAATAATTGCTAAAATTATCCCGCAAATAGAAGATATCCAAGGATTAACTCCATATCTGGTTGATAAAATTGCTGTAGTATAAGCTCCTGTGCCAAAAAATGCAGCAGGAGCAAAATTTACCATATTAGTACTGCCCATTTGAAGATTTAACCCTAGGGCAATTATGGAATACACACAAGCCATAAAAGCCATATGCAAAAAATAAGAGTTCTTAAATATAGTAAAAGGAAAAACAATTAATAAGACAATTAAAGATATCCATGCCTCTTTCTTATATTTTGAATATATTTCAAAAATAGTTTCTAACAATTTTCTCTTTTCCAAATATAAAAGTGCTAAAAATGCAAATGCTATTAATAATATGCTTAGCCAAAATGTAGTAGTAATAATTAAGTACAAACAAGTAAAAATTAAAACATTCATTAATACAGTGTAAATAGGATTTTCTCTTGCTTTTTCTATAAAGGTTTTCACTGCTTTTTCTATCTCCTCTCTCGATAAATGATCTATATTTTAAAAAGTAAATCATAAAATATGCAATTAATAAGTATGTAAATTTTCTATACTTTTTCTATGGTCTTTTGCCCAATAATTCCTTCTGATTTGAAAATCATGAACAAAATAACTATTAAAAATGAAAATACTTTCGCATAAGCAGTGCCCCCCGGGATATATGCAGTCATAAACGTTTCGGCAAAAGCAAGCAACATTCCACCAACTATAGCACCATAAATATTTCCTAATCCGCCAACAACTGCTGCACTATAACCCATCAATCCATACATAGAACCCATATCAAATCTTACTATATTATAATAAGAGCCAATAAGAAATCCGCCAATTGCCAATATTGTTCCTCCTATTATAAAAGTCACACTAATAATCAGCGGAGTATTAACCCCAATCATGGCAGCAACTTCTTTATTCTGAGCTAATGACTGCATGGACAAACCTAATTTTGTCTTATTGACTATTATAAATAAAACCGCAATTATAATAAAAGTAATTCCAATGATAAAAAGATTTTTATACGACAGTAAATAATTCCCTTTTATGCAACCTTTAGGCAGCATATCGGGAAACACCTGAGGATTACGTCCTTGAGGATAAAAAAGCCCTATTAATTCTCGGATAAAAATACCGAAGGCAATAGTACTTAAAAGAGGCATCAATTCTGAGGCGCGCTCAAATGGTTTTATAGAGACTAAATGCACAACTTTTCCAAATATTGCACCAAGAATCATTCCGCAAATCACTATTAACAATATAAATAGCCAATAAGGCAAAAAAGTTGTTAGTCCTGTCGCTGTAAATAATTTATAAAATATTAATACAGCAAAAGAACCAAAGATAGCAATATCCCCTCCACAAAATACTACTACATCTACAACACCAAAAAATAACGAGAATCCAATTGCCACTAATGTATAAGTGCATCCTAAAAGCAATGCATTCATAATTTGCTCACTTAATAATCCCATTAATTGTTCCTCCTTGCCAAACTAAATCAATTTCTATTTTCCTATATACTGAATATTAAATTTGAGGGGTAAGATTCTTTTATTTATTACTTAGTATTTTTGTTATCAAATTTTTTATAAAGATTTTTTTCCTGATTTGTATTGGGAATCATTATAATCTACCCATACGCCGTCATCTACAACAAGAATGGTGGATAAAGTATTATTTGTTTGTCCAATTTCATTGAAGGAGGTAACTCCCAATAATCCATCTAAATTAACTTTAGTGATAGCTTCTATTAATTTAGCGGAATCTGGTCCAACCTCTTTTAAAGCCATCAATATTACATTAGCTGCATCATAGGCATATGGTCCATATGCTCCGTATGGCTCTTTGTAGCCAATTTTTTTGTAATTTTCCATAAATTCTTGTCCTTTTGCCAATTTATCCAAAGCTTTCCCAGGAGTTGTACAAACAGTACCTTCTGCAACTTCAGGAGTAGCGACTTCGATAAATTTATCATCGGCGATGCCTGAAATACCTACTAATAAAGTATCTCCCATTCCAACATCATTCATTTGTCTTCTAATTAAAGCCCCTTCCATTACTACTCCTCCAAAATAAACAGCATCAGGATTCAGACTTTTTATTTTCGATAATATAGCCTTGAAATCAGTCTGTCCCACCTGAACTTCATCAAGGGAAATTAATTTCATTCCACTACGTTGTTTAAGTTCGCTTGTCCAGGCAGAAGTATTATTCTTCCCATATGTACTTGTATCAGAAATTATTGACCATTTTTTATATCCTAAATCATCCATAACAAACTTTGCCAAAGGAATATTTTCTTGTTTTAAAGTAGGACAAACTCTAGTTATGGTAGGATAATTTTCTGCGCTAGTAAGGCTTTCACCGATAGCACCCCAAATTACCAAAGGCACCTCTGCATCTTTAAAAATAGGAATGGTTGCATTTGCAACAGGACTATTCCAATGGCCACTTGCAGCAACAACATCAGGGTCAGACAATAATTTCATCGCGGCAGATGCGCCCGTACCTGGATTAGAAGCATCATCCATAGCAACAACTTCAATTTTATAATCAAAATCTCCTGATTTATTAGCTAACTTGACAGCTAAATCAAAAGAATTTTTAGCACCAACACCTTGGGCTGCATTTGGACCGGTTAAAGGTCCTATAAAACCTATTTTTACTACCTTTTCTTTAGCACCGACATTCATACAAAAAGCAAATGCTAATATTAGAATTAATGAAAGCAAAAATATAAGTAAGCTTTTCTTAGATAACATTGTTCAATACCTCCTATTTAATATTTTTTTGATCTCACCCCACAAATTTATCATAATTTTTTTATTTTACACTTACCTCCTATCTATTTTTTTCTTCTTTATTCTTCTTATTAAAAAAGTATTTATTTTTCAAAGTAATCTTTTTTTAAATCTCTTATTATTTTTTCTGCAGTAGCAGGCAATTGCCTAATTCTTACTCCGGTAGCATCATAAATAGCGTTTAAAATGGCAGGAACAATATTATTAAATGAGGGTTCTCCTATGCCTTTGGCTCCATAAGGTCCTAAACCTCCGCCTGATTCAATCATAATAGTTTTAACTTCCGGAGAATCAACAGCCGTAGGAATAAGATATTCAGCCAAAGAAGGTGTTTGGGGAATTCCCTTTTGCAAAGCGTAATCCTCAGATAGAGCATAGCCTATTCCCTGTATAGAACCGCCTTCCATCTGTCCCTCTACACAGGCCAGATTGAGTGCTTTTCCTACATCATAACAACTGATAATTTTTAAAACTTTCACCTGCCCTGTCTCCATATCAACCGCAACTTCTGCGGCCTGGGCTCCAAAGGTAAAATCAGGATGAGTCATACCTTTCATATTGGTTAAATCTGGTATTCCGGTAAAAGGTGCATTAAATTGAGCTTCCGAATACAATTCTATCCCAGCTGCATTGCAGGCTTGTATAGCTTCCGTCAAAGGTAAATATTCTGATTCATCATATTTTACTATTACTTTTTCAGAAACAATATCTAATTTATCAGGATTGACATTTAAAATCTCGGCTGCTTTATGTAAAATTCGATTTCTTACTTCTCTCGCTGCCTTAAGTGCAGCATTCCCTGACATATAAGTCTGCCGGGTAGCAGTGGTGGTTCCGGCTAAAGGTGTTAACATGGAATCTGTATTATAAACCTTTACTTTTTCCATAGGAACTCCCAATTCATTAGCCGCGATTTGGGATAGGAGAGAAGCCTGCCCTCCGCCTAAATCAGGTATTCCGCTTCTTACTATCAAACTGCCATCAGTCTCTAATTTTACATAGCAGCGGGAAGAGTCCCGAAGAAAAGTCATTCTTCCATAACTCATCTGCCCCATAGCTATGCCCCGGCCGATTTTAATATTTTTCCCCTTAGAGACAGTAGGTTCTCCTAAACCCGCCCAAGCTTTTTCTGCAGCTTCCGGCAGAGCTACATAGGTTTTTATCACCTGCTCGGTGGTAGATAGGGCATCTCCGGTATGTATACAATTTATTCTCCTAATTTCCAAAGGATCCATATTTAGTTCTCTCGCTAATTCGTCTATTATACTTTCATAACCGATATTCGCTTGGTTTGCTCCAAATCCTCTAAGAGCACTGGCAAAAACATTATTAGTTAATACCATTTGAGTTTTTATTTTTACATTAGGAATTTTATAGGGACCGGCTGCACTAACCGTAGCATATAAACCTACCCAGGGGGTTAAGTAAGTATAAGCTCCGGCATTTCCGATATAGTGTGCTTCTAAAGCCACAATTTTTCCGTTCTTTTTTGCTCCAATTTTATATTTTTCAATAAAGGCGTGTTTCTTGCAATGGGCCATTAGAGATTCTTCTCGGGTATACACTAATCTTACCGGTTTTTTAGTCTTTAAAGTAAGTAGTGCTATAAAGGATTCTACGGTAATATCTTCTTTCCCCCCAAATCCTCCTCCTATCATTGTCCCAATATAGCGGACTTTATTATGGGGTAGATTAAGCACTTCTGCTACATCTCTAAAATGTTCTATAACCTGGCTGCATACCCTGATATTAATTGTTCCATAATCATCTAACCAGGAAATTCCAGCTTCCGGTTCTAAGTAAGCATGGTCAATAAAAGGAATTTCAAATCTATCTTCTATGATCACTTCGGATTCAGCAAAACCCTTTTCTATATCTCCGGTGAGGCAACCGAATTCGTTTACTATATTACTATCTTTTTCTCCGACTAAATAAGCGTTTGGTTTCATGGCCTCTTCCGGGTCAAAAACTCCGGGAAGAAGTTCATATTTAATTTCAATTAAATCACAAGCTCTTTCTGCTATTTCTTCAGTCTCCGCCGCTACCAGGGCAATTGGTTCTCCGACAAATCTGATCTTCTTGCCTTCTTCTGCTAATACCCTATATAAACCTTCAAAACCTCCACGAACATCTGTAGATTGGCCGAATTTAGTTACTGTTTCATTACGGGGGACATCATGAGCAGTTAAAACTGCTTTTACTCCTTTTAATGATTTTGCCTTACTTATATCGACTGAAATAAGTTTAGCAGCCGGATATTTACTGCGGCAAACCTTGGCATATAACATTCCTGGTAAAGTAAAATCATCTGCATATTTAAGTTCTCCCCTTACTTTAGCCCAGGCATCATGTCTGGGGATATTTTTACCTACAACTTTAAATTCAGACATTGGTATCACCTTCCAATCTATGATTCTCCACTGCGACATCATAAATAGCTTCTACAATCTTTTTATATCCTGTGCATCTACATAGATTACCCGATATGGCTTTTCTAATTTCCGCCTTGTCGGGATCAGGATTTGTATCTAAATAGCCTTTGGCTGCCATCAACATACCGGCAGTGCAAAAACCGCATTGTACAGCCCCATGTTGAACAAAACTCTCCTGTAATTTTTGACCTATTTTTGTTTTCTCCAAACCTTTAACCGTTAATATTTCTTTCCCATTAGCTTGCATGGCTAAAGTAATACATGATTTAATAGTTTTTCCGTTCATAATAACCGTACAGGTACCACAATCCCCTTTTTCGCATCCGCATTTTACTTCAGTAAAGCCATTTCGGCGTAAAAATTTTAATAGAGATTCTTCAGGCTTAGCAGCAGTACTTAATTTTTCATCATTTACAGTTAGTTTTATTTTATATTCTTCCATTTAAAACCTCCTTGATTTGGTTACTTAGTTAATTGGTTAAAAGATGCCACATTCTAATAAAACAGGATGTGATATAATCTCACCTACAAACGAAAAATAATAACTAAAAACAAGTTTTCTATCTTAAATCTGTTTTTTTAACTAGCTAACTATCTAACCAACCAACTAGTTAACTAATTTAATTGGTGAATTTTTTTAATGCCCGTTTGAATAAGATTCCAGAAATGTATCGGCGATATTCAGCAGATGCTCGAATATCACTAATAGGCTTCACTTCTTCTCTTACTTTTTTTATGGCTTCTTCAATCAATTCATCATTTATTTTCTTATTTTTTAAAAATCCTTCTATATTGATTAATCTAAGAGGTGTCGGAGCAATCGAACCCATAGCAATACGTACATCTGCAATTTTATCTTTTTCTACTTCCAAGATTAGGGCAACTGTAGCAAGAGAAATAGCCATAGCTTGTCTTAATCCTAATTTAATAAAACATCCATTTTTATTTATAGAATCATCCCTAATCTTTATACTGGTAATCATTTCATCATCATGCAAAACCGTTTTTCTCGGACCGATAAAAAAATCCTTTAAGGAAATTTCTCTTTTTCCATCCATACTTTCTACTTCTAAAACCGCATCTAAAACCAATAAAGGCGGTGCCATATCAGCCGCCGGTGAGGCATCAGCCAAATTTCCTCCGATGGTAGCACTGTTTCTTACTGTAGGATCGGCGAATTGTTCGGCTGCTTGATATAATATATTACATTCTTCTCTGATAATTTTAGAATTAATTAAATCAGAAATAGTTGTACCTGCCCCAATATAAATTTCACCCTTACTTTTTTTAATATAATTTAATTCTTCAATACTAGAAATATCCAATAGCAGTTTTGCCGGTAACTTCTTATCTTTTATATAAGGTAATACATTACTGCATCCTGCCACTATGCAGGCTTCTGATTTTTCTTGTTTCAAAATTCCTAATACTTCTTCTATTGTTTTAGGAGAAATATATTTAAATTGATTCATTTTCCCCTCCTCATTTTGGTTAGTTAGTTACCTGGTTAATTGGTTAATTAGTTAATCGAATAATCTTTTAATTATTTTCTTGTATCAATTAGTTAATTGGTAAATTGGCTAATTGGCTTTTTTCCTCTGCCGCGCAGGACTTAATTGCCTTAATTATTTGGATATACCCAGTACAACGACAGATATTACCTCTCATATAATCTTTAATCTCTTCTTCTGTAGGATTTGGATTTTCTTTCAAGAGGGCAACCGCAGTAAGTATCATTCCCGGAGTGCAAAAACCGCATTGTACTGCTGCATTTTTTAAAAAAGCTATTTGCATAGGATGTAACTCATCTCCCTTTGTCAGACCTTCTATAGTGGTAATTTTTTTCCCGTCAACCGCAGCTGCTAAAGTTAAGCAAGATAAAACCGGTTCATTATCTAAAAAAACGGTACAAGCCCCGCATTCACCGATACCACAACCATATTTAGTCCCGGTTAGATATAAATCATCCCTTAATATATTTATCAGAAGGTCATTTGGGTTTACCAAGGCTTCTCTTTTCTGACCATTGATAGAAAATTCAATAGGAATTTTTTTCACTTTATAATTCGCTCCTTCCTTCAAATTTAATTAAAACTAATCTTTCGCTCTTGCCCAGGCTAATTCAAAGCCGCCTTTAATCATTTCCTTAGACATGGCAATTCTATACTCGGCAGTTGAGCGAATATCATCTATAGGTTTAATCTCACAAGATGCTTTTTCTGCTGCTTTATTTATTAACTCAGAATTTATTATCTGCTCTTTTAAGAGATTTTCTGTTTTTTCTGCTCGCAAAACTTTAATCCCAACCGAACCAAAAACTATCTTACAATCTTTACAAATATTGCCTTCTCTTTCTAAATAAATTGCTAAATTTATTTTAGAAAGGTCTGCTTTTACTCTGCTCTTTTTTAAAAAAGCACTTCCTGTATTTTTGTTTACTTCGGGAATATTTATTTCAGTAATCAGCTCATCGGGCTCCATAATTGTTTCCCCTACTCCGATAATAAAATCTTCTACTAAAACAGTACGTTCTCCTCTTTTGTTTTGCAATTTTACTTCTGCTCCATAGGCAATCAAAGGAGGAACAGTATCTGCCGCCGGAGAAGCATTGCCCAGATTACCTGCCATAGTTCCCATATTTCTAATAGCCGGAGCAGCCATAGACATAATCCCCTTATATAAAGCGGAATATTTCATTTTAACTTTTTCTTCCCTTGTAATATGAGACAAGGGGGTAACTGCTCCAATTGCTAATCCTTGATTGGTATCAATAAAATTAAGTTCGGAAATATCTTTTATATTCATTAGATAATCGACTTTTAAATTAATGGTCTTCATTTTAACTAAGAGATCGGTTCCTCCGGCTAATATCTTAATATTTTTATCTTTATATTTATCCAGTAAACCCAAAGCTTCATCTATTGTTTTAGGGGCTAGATACTCAAATTCTTGAGCCAATATTTTTGTATTAGTTTGCATTTCTAACTTTCCCTCCTATCTCTTTTTCTTCCAGGGCTTTAAGCATTATTTCCGGCGTTATGGGGAGTTCATGAAATCTAATCCCTACCGCATTATAAACCGCATTTCCGAAGGATGAAGCTACTGCGCTTAGGGCGGCCTCACCTATTCCCTTTGCTCCGAAGGGACCGGTCGGTTCATAAGTATGAGCATGATCTACGATAATATTATCGATATTAGGCATATCAACGGTGGTAGGAACTTTAAAATCAGTAATAAATCCATTGCATTTTAATTTACCGGTAACCTCATCATAAGGTATCGATTCTAACTTTCCTACACCCAATCCCAAAGCATAAGCACCCAATATCTGTCCTTTCCATAGCTCAGGATTAATAATGGTACCCGAATCGCCTAACATTACTACTCTCGGTATCGTAATTTCACCGGTTCTGGTATCCACTTCGACTTCCGTAAAGTAAGTAATAAAACAAGGGGGGCAATTTTTTTGCCTGAGAGTAGAGGTATAAGAAATAGTACCTGTGCTGGTTATTCGAGCATAATCTGCTATCTCGCCAATCGTTTTATAATTTTCCGGCAGACCTTCGGGATATACTATGCCCTGGCCAAGTTCTTCGTTTAAAGTTAAGGTTAAGTTCTCCGGTCTATCGTTAAAAAGAGTAGCCGCATAATTTAACAACATTTCTTTAACTTTTTCTGCCACATATTTTATGGCACCACATCCGCAGTATATCCCTCTGGTAGCATGAGTATTAACATCAAAAACAGTGGTGCGCGTATCTACTTCATTATCAATGCTTATTTTTTCAAATGGTACTTTTAAAACTTCTGCTACAACTTTTGCCCCGGCATCCCAGGTTCCACCACCATGGTCCATCAAAGCAGTGATAACATCTACCGAACCATCTTCATTAATTTTAATGGTTGCACCGGAATAATCTATAACTTCGCCAGCCTTGGGACCGCCGGTACCTGAAGTATGAAACCCTCTGGCGACTCCAATGCCCCTTCTAATCGTTCCGGATTTTTCATCAGGATTAGCTCTTTTATCCCAACCAATAAGTTCAACCCCTTTAACCAACATCTCTTCTACGCCGCAACTTCTAATGATAGACTTAACGGTAGGCCCCTGTCCCCAAAATTCATCACCTCTTCCCACATAATTTTGTAGTCTGAAGTGCACCGGGTCAACCCCTAATTTCTCCGCTAAAATATCCATCACATTTTCTACCGGGAAATTTATTTGAGGGCTGCCATAGCCCCTTCTGGCACAAGAAGGACCTTTATTACTATAGATTGCTTTTCCTTCATATTTTATATTCTTCCATTTATAAAGTGAAGCAAACCAACCGGCAACACAACCAAGATAAGGATAAGCCTGAATATTATGGCCGCCAATCTCCACCCATACTTGACAATGAGCTGCGGTTAAAGTTCCGTCTTTTTTAACCCCTACTTTTAAACGAGTCTTTAAGGGATAGCTTGAATGGTCATACATATCTTCTTCCCGAGAAGTCACTAATTTCACCGGTCTTTTTGCTTTCAAAGCTAAAGCTACACAAATCGGGGTTATTGAATTCATTTGAATACTTGAACCGAAAGAACCTCCCAAAGTAATTCTTTTTACATTAATTTTACTAAGTGAAATATTAAAAATATGTCCTAAGAGTATACGTACATTATGAATTCCCTGGGTAGTTGTCCAGAGAGTTATCCCTCCGTTTGCTTCCGATTTACATACTGCAGATTTAGTCTCCAGCTGCATATGGTAAACTCTTTTTATATTAAAGGTTTCATCTACAATTAAATCTGCTTCTTTAAACCCTTCTTCTACATCACCCACTGTAATATTCCGCTCACAGGCAAGGTTGTTTTTTACCTCTACTTTTTCTTCTCCTAAATATACATGGTCATATATCGCGGGAGCATTCGGATCCATAGCGTCATCAAGGGTTAGCACCGGTTCCCATTTCTTGCCCCACTCTACTTTTATCTTTTTAAGAGCAGCAAAAGCCTTCTCCTCTGTTTCTGCGGCACAGGCAGCAATAGCCTCTCCTACATGGCGAACTTTATCTTTAGGTAAAACTGTCCTGTCACGATAGGTCTTATCAGGAATACTTACTATACGCTCATTATATAAAGTGGTTGGCACATCATCAGGACCAATGCATATTGCACCCATCTTTTCTGCTTCTGTATAATCAACTTTCTTAATTTCCGCATGTGCATAGGGGCTCCTCAAAACAACCGCATGTAATTGACCGGGAATATTTACATCACAAGAATAAACTTCCTTACCGGTTACTTTTCCCATATTTTTGATGTCATATCTTTTACCGATAACGTCATATTGTTCCTTTTCCAATGAGAAATACCTCCTTTTTATTTATTTCTGATAATCTTATATTAAACGTTATTAAATATAAATCACTTTTTATTATTACTTCTAATGTTTTTTAAAATTTATTAATTTAAAAACTATTTTATTTTACACTACTTATTATTATTTATATAATTTTTTATTTTTTACTTCTTATACGACTTAGTAAGCTTAACTAATAACAATCTTAATAAACTTCTTCATATTGTTTGATAATATTCTATACAGGCTTTTGATCCTATTATAATTCTACAACTCTTTATAAATATTAAAATTACAAATTATATTTCACTATTTTTCTATAATGGTTCCGCATTTTCCTTCAAATGCTTCTAAAGCCTTATATAAAGAGGTAATTATTGCTTTCTTCCCTCCATTTTCTAAAAATCTTAAACAAGCTTTCATTTTTGGCCCCATACTCCCCGCTAAAAAATGTCCTTCGTCAAAATAATTTTGAGCTTCCTGAAAGGTTATTTTACCTAAAGCTTTCTCATCAGGTTTACCATAATTAATTTTAGCATTTTCTACATCCGTAAGAATTAAAAAAATATCAGCACCTACTATTTCTGCTAATCTTTCTCCGGCAAGGTCTTTATCTATGACTGCCTCAATTCCTTTATAATTTCCTTCCTCATCTTCTAATATTGGTATACCACCACCACCGGAAGCAATAACAATTACTCCATCATCAACTAATTTTTTAATAACATTTCCCTCTAAATTAGATATAGGATCCGGTGAAGGAACAGTTCTCCTCCAACTGCGTTCTCCATTTGGCCTTACTTTTTTAACTATATAACCAGGATTATTTTTTTTCATTTCTTTGGCTTCCTCCTCAGTTAAAAAATTGCCAACAGGTTTCGAGGCATTATCATCAAAAAATTCGGGATCATTTTTATCTACTATAACCTGATTTAATATAGTACAAACTGGTATATTAAGACCCATTCTTTTAAGATGATTCATTAAAGTTTGTTGTAACATATAACCAATTTGCCCTTGAGTCATTGCTCCTACTATATCCATGGAATGAGCAGGAACAACATCCTGACCCATCTTTTGCTGTACCATAAGATTGCCAACTTGTGGTCCATTCCCATGAGTTATTACCAACCGATCCTCTTTGTCAAGGTTCTTTATAATTTCTGCAATATATTTTGTAGTCTTCTCACAATTTCTAAATTGCTCCTCAGAAGTTCCTTTTTCATTTGATTGCTTTATTGCATTCCCGCCCAATGCTATTAATATTACTTTTGCCATTTTTCTTTCCGCTCCTTGCTAAATGTTTAATTAATTTATAATACTAAATATATCAATTTTTTTTAATTTTAATCTTCCAAATTATCTATATAATATGTAGTTCCTTATTTAAAATATTTTTTCTTTATATCCTAACATTTTAGATAATCCCTGAGTCGAATTAACCAAAATTTTAATTAATTTTTCAATATTATTATTAGATATCCTCTTAGATAATCCAGTAATTGTAATGCTGGCTATAACCTTTCCATTAATATTTCTGACAGGAGCAGAAATCGCCTTTATGCCTTCCTCAAGTTCTTCATCACAAATAGCAAACCCATTTTTTCTTATTTTACTTAAATGCTCTTCTAATTTTTTAGGGTCTATAATTGTCCTTGGAGTATATTTTTGAAGGGGATTCTCATTAATAATTCTTTTGATTTCTTCAGAAGTTTGGTAAGCTAAAAGAATTTTTGCCGAAGCAGTACAATGAAAGGGCATTTTCTTGCCAATTTCAATAAATAAGTGGTGAGTATTTAACTTTTGAGATGGAGTAACTGAATCAATACATATACTATGACCATTATACCAGGCGGTTAAAGAAGTAGTAAGCCCGGTCTCTATGCATATTTTTTTTAAAATCGGCTTAGCAATTTGTCTGAAGTCAAAAGAATTGTAAAATGAATTTGAATATTCCAGTATCTTTAGTCCTAAATTATATTTGGAAGTTTCTTTTTCTTGACTTACCAGAGAATAACTTAATAAGCTATTTAATATCCTATGAACTGTACTCTTTGGAAAGAACAATTTTGAGCTTAATTCAGTTATTCCTACACTTCTTTTAGTCTTACTAAGATAATTTAAAATTTTTATTGACTTTTCTATTGAATTCATAGAATGTGTTTCCTTTTATAATTATTCCATTATATGGAACTTCATTCCAAATAAACAACATAATAAGTATACACCATAAAAATTAAAAAATCAATATTTTTTTAATATACTTTTTTAAAAAATAAAAATATTAGCACTCTTTTTCTTTTAGTATTATAATTTCTTTTTCTTTATTCTCTCTATCTTTATAAAGCTTTTATCTTTCTTAATTTAAATATTAAAAATACTTCAGTACCAATCTGCAAATTCATCCCTTCAAATATGTGGTGAGGAAGCTCAGCTAATAAATTATTCTTTTCGACTTTTATTTTTAATCTTACTGTTTCACTACTTATATTAATATCAGTAATAATTCCTTTAAATCGGTTAACATTAATAGGGCCAGGTGGTTTTATTTCGGAAACATAAATATCTTGAGGCAATAAAGCAATTTTTTTTATCTTTCTTCCCTTATCATAAACAATTACTGACAATCCTCCGCAATTAACTTCTACAATCCCTCTTCCCAATATATGAAAATCATCACAATTCAGGATATTCGGCGCTCCGATAAATTCAGAAACTCTTTTATTTTTAGGGAAAAAAAATATTTCTTCAGCTTTACCTATCTGTTCAATATTACCTTTCTCAATTATTGCTATTCTATCAGCCATTTCTTCAGCTTCTGTTAGATTATGAGTAACATATATAGTAGTAATACCTAATTTTTTTTGTAGTTGTCTTAACTCCGTGCGCAAATACTTTGAAGATTGTAGATCTAAACTACTCAATGGTTCATCTAAAAGCAAAATTTCTGGTGACAAAGCAAGTGCTCGAGCTAAAGCTACTCTTTGTTTTTCCCCTCCACTTAATTCCTTAGGATAACGATAAGATAAATGTTCTATTTTTAACATTCTAAGCAATTTTTTAACTCTTAGTTTTTTTTCTTCAGTCATTTTACTTTTTATTTTTAAGGCATAAGCTATATTGGAAGCAACATCAAGATGAGGAAATAAATATAAATCCTGAAATAAATAACCTATCTTCCTTTTATTAGCCGATAATTTATCTACCGGTTTACTTCCAAAAAAAACTGTTCCCTTATAGTCAATTAAACCAGCTATAATATTCAATAAGGTACTCTTCCCGGCACCATTGGCTCCTAATAATACTAATAATTCTTTATCTATTACTTCGAGATTAATATTTTGGCAGATATAGTTTGATATATTTTTAAGTTTGATAGAAGACATAAAACATTTTTACCTCCACCTACCGGTTAATTTTACTTCTAAGAAAATAAATATTCTTTCAAAAAGAAAACACATTACCGATAATACTATCAGGCATACAATAATAATATCTATACGCATTAAACTCTCCGCCTTCATCATTAAGGCCCCAATACCAGTAGGGATAGCAACCATCTCTGCAGCTATTATCACTCTCCAGGCCATTCCGGATTCTAATCTCAGACCAGTAAAGATATTGGGTAAAGCCAAAGGAATAACTACTGTAGTTAATATTTTTTTATCAGATGCTCCTAAACTTTTGGCTACTTGTATATAATGTTTATCAACTGTTTTGATACCGGTTGCGGTATTGTAGAGGATAGGAAAAAAAGAACAGATAAATATTATAGTTATTGGTAAAATTTCACCAATTCCTAACCATAACATTAAGAGCGGCAACCAACCTAAGGCCGGTATAGGATAAATTAAACTAACTATAGGACTTAGTGCTTTATCAGCTACTCTATTCCATCCCATTATAATTCCGATAAATAGTCCGGCCATAGAACCTGCAGAAAAACCAATAAGGACCCGGATTAAACTGCTTAAGAAATTACGCCCCAATACTCCGCTGGTCGTTAAATACCAAAATTCTGTTACCACAGCAGAAAAAGGAGGGAAAAAGAATTGACCGGGAATTAAATTCAATCGGGCAATTATCTCCCATATTCCCAGAAATATGATAATGGGGATTATCTCCCATTTTAATTGAAATATTTTATATCTTTTCATGGTTTTATAAAACTCAAATCTAAAATATCTTCAGCCGTAAAACTGCTCCTAATGTAACCTAATTGAGTGACATAATCTATTGCTTCCTGAACTACTGCAGGGTCAATATCGGTGGTATATTCCAACCTGTTCATAGACCTTAATAAAACTTCGGGAGTAATCTCTGTCTTGGCAGCTATATCGGCTATTTCCACCGGGAAAAGGCTTCCTCCGGCTTCCTGTAATTGCCGAGCCACAATTTCTGCTGACGCCTTAGGATGCTGATTAATCCAATCGTTCGCCCTTTGTGATATCTTTACCAATTTTTCAACGACTTCGGGATGGTCTCTTATCAATTCTTCTTTAACCACCAGAACGCTCCCCTGCATTTCGGGCCAGACATCCTGACTCATCAGCAGCATTTTAAAACCAAAGTCTTCGGCCATAGTAGCCCATTGCTCAGGGAGAAAAGCAGCATCTAATTGTCCTGTTTTAATAGCCAAAACCTGTTTTGGAGGATTCATACGATAGATATTGCTCAATACTTTCTGTTCATCTAAATTATATTTATCTATTGTTTTGTGGAGAAGCACATCTACTGCGCCTCCTTCTCTAACACATCCCATTCGAATATCTGGCTTTTCTAAATCTTTGATTGTTTTTACCTTATCAGGATTAACTACTAAACCATAACCATATTTATGTGTTCCGGCAACTATCTTTATCGGCACTTTAGCATTGGCGTATACATTTATAGCTGGTACTAAGCAAATATAAGCCACCTGAATATCACCTCGAGCCAAAGCAGAAGCTAAAGCCATACCAGTTACATAGCTCTCATAGGAAGTTAGCTCCAAACCTTCTTCTTTAAACCACCCTTTGTCCTGACTTATATAGGCACAAGCAGCATGATCCATAAATTCTACCGCCATACCTATAGGAACCTTCTCTTGTGAAGCACATTCACCCACTATAGAAATAGAAGTAAAAACTAATGATATTATTAATAATAAAATAGATATCCTTTTCAAAATTTTTCTCCTCCTTTTTTACTTAATTTTAACCTCTTAATTTTCTTTTTAAACTCCAACAATTTATTAACTCTCTTTCTGAATAGTAACTAATTTTACTCCTCGGCCATGAATCTGTTTAAAGACCACTCCTTCCGAAACAAGGCGAAGTACTAACTCTGGATCAGTTACTCTTGTTCCGGAAACTAAATCTACTCCATAATCAAACCACACGGGAGAAAGAGGTATAGTCGGTCCCAAGACCATAACTAAACTTTTTTCTGGACACCAAGATAAAAGTGTTCCCATAGTACCATTAATTAAAGCAGTACCGGTAATAGCAACAATATCAGCTTGGGGAATTACCCGTTTTGCTTCACTGGCCGGTATATCTCCACTTTGAGGCTTTCTCTCTACCACCCAAAGCTCTTTAGTTAACTCACGCAACTTATTAACAAAAGGAAAATGGCCTACCACTACTACTTTTTTATTTTTTCCTTTTTCATAAAGTACTTCTGCTGCATTAATATTCTGACATTTATTCAAATCAACTTCTAAAGCAGAATTAATAGCCGCCATACCAACAGAAGCCTGCAATAGACAATCAGAATTTGCATAATTACAAAGTTCTAATATCGATTTCCCAGTTAAATTCCCTGCTTCTCTTATAGGGGGAGGCATCGTCGGTTCATGGGTAAAAGTAGTAGAAGCTAATCCACCATATTTACTCCAAACTCCGGTCCAAAAAGGTCCTATTCGCACTTCTTTTACTAAAATATCTTGGGTGCTTTTTTCTATAGTGGAAATAATATCCTCGATAATCTTCATATTTATTTATCCTCCTTCTATTTTCTTTAGTGGCCGCAAAAACAATATTGTTCATACCCCATAAGATAGGCAATTCCGCTAATAGTAACTCCGTAAAATATAATCGGTTTTTCAATTAAAAGGGAAGGCAAAGTATTGTTTACAACAGTAGTACCTGTAGCCAAAACTATATCCCCCCAGGATAAAATTTCTTTCGTTTTGGAAACACTCTCTATTAACACTCCTGCTTTTCTTTTACCAATATTATCTACATTCAAGTCAACCACTCTAATTTTAAATTGAGCTGTTAAGGCCTCCACCATAGCTGGCTGCATCCCGATAAAAGCAATACGGGGATTGCCAAATAGTTCTTTGATATAATCTACCAGGTGAGCAGCGCACTCTCCCGGTTCTTTATCTCGACAATGAACTGTTTTAGAAATAAATTTAAAATAACGCAATACAGCATTTATGCTGGCTGTAAAAATTGCTCTTTGAAAATTATTAACAAGCGGCATTTCAAAAACTTCCCTCAGTGTGCCACTATAATTTCCCGGCATATCTGTAAAAGCTTGACCTCGACTTCCCCTGAAATCTGCTTGTATCATCACTTCTTTCCCCCTTAACAAGGGAAAGTCATCTCTCTCCGGATTCCCAATTACCTCTTGAGGAGTAAGAGGTCGAATATTAACTACATTTATCCGGGAAGACCAAACGTCATCTCCTTTAATTAATTGACAAAATTTTTCTTTTATCTCCTGGTAAAAGTCCATTACTGCTTCCTTTCTTTTTTCTTTAATGAATCTTTTAAATAGTTTTTATTATCGGCCAAAATAACAATAAGGGTAATGGCATACCGAACAGGTAGAACAAAATCCTCCCTCTCCCATCTTTACAAAATCTCTTTTAGTTAAAATATCCCCAATAAATATTCTGGGCAAAACAATATCTAATATAGTATTTTTATAAAATAAAGAAGCGCCCGGTACACCTATGAGAGTAGTCTTTCCTAAACAAGCCAGCATAAACATATTTCCTGGTTGTACGGGAACTCCATAAGTTACCACTTTTGCACCACTTTCTCGAATAGCCCCAGGAGTAAGGTCATCAGGATCTACAGACATCCCTCCAGTTAAAGCAATTAAATCAGCTCCTTGCTCTTTAAATTGTAAAATTGCTTTTTTGATCTCTCCTATATTATCCGGACAAAAAATTTGTCCTTGAAATTCTGCTCCAAAATAAGAAAACTTCTCTTTTAATAACGGGCCAAATCCATCCTGGATTAATCCCTTGTATACCTCGTTCCCGGTAGTAATAATAGCTACTTTTAACTTTTTATACTTTTTTACGGAAAAAACTGTACCCTTCTTCTGGCATAATTCCTCTATTTGTTTTATTTTTTCTTCTTCAATAGTCAGAGGAACAATCCGCACTCCGGCTAATTTTTGACCTTTTTCTACCTTAAAATTATTGGGAAGGCAGGGAATGGTAATATTTTCCATAGAATTTATCTCATATAAAAGTTCGCATTTAACTTTAAATAATCCTCTTATTAGAGATTTTAAAGTTATTTTTCCTTCAATGGCTCCGGTTAATTCTATATTTTCTCCTGCTACTGCTTTAGACATTCTTAAAGAAGCTTCATCCTCATGAATCTCCCCTTCTTTTGGCTGCCAGATATATAGGTATTCTTTCCCTATCTTTTTTAACTTTTCTATATCTTCTTTTTGAACTATATGACCTTTGCGAAAAGCCGGACCTTTAAATTCCCCGGGTATAATTTGGGTAATATCATGGCACAAGATCATTCCCACCGCTTTTTCTACCGGTATCTTTTTCATAATATTTGAAATAACACCCCTACCTTACTCCTTCCCCCCTCAAGGGGGGAGGAAATTTACAAAATTTTCTCTATGGGCACGATGCATCGTGCTCCTACATTACCACTTTGTTTACTTTTTGGGTTACAATCATACTATTTATTATTCATCTTAAAAGATTCATCAATATTATACTTTTATTTATATAACGCAAAGTAAATAAAAAGATTAATCTCCTTCTTTGAATATTTTTCTATACAGTGAATTTAAACTTTGACCAGCTCTCTCGTGGAATATTTCAAATTTCATCATCAATTCCCTTGCTTCCTCGGTAATCTCTGACCCTCCACCACTTTCTCCTCCTACTTTTCTCTTTAAAAGTTTAAATCCCAATCTTTTCTCTAAATCCCTCATCAAATTCCACGCCTGAGAATAAGACATATTTATTTCTGCTGCTGCTTGTCTTAACGAACCGGTCCTTTCTACCCGATGAAGAATATCTAAAGGACCATCGCCAAAGACTTTCTCTCCATCTTTTTCTATCCAAATTTTATATCTCACTTTCAATATATTCACTTCCTGTAAACATACTCTCTTAAAAACTTACGGTTGATAAATTTTAAATTCAGATTACTTCATCTTGCAATTCTTCACTCACGGCTAAACGGGCGTATGCAATACGCCCCTACCTCTCATAAATAATATATTTAGATACTAATTGGTTATTATAAGATAAACAAAGTGCAATAATTTTTAAAAATTTTTTTTACAATTTAATTACTCTTTTTGTTCGATTTAAAAGAAATTATATTTTATAAATATTCTCATATTCAATTTTATTTTCCTTCAGGATTTCTTCTATCTTTTGTTTATCCTCACTATTAAAACGTAAACAGATGCCGCAATCAGAACTCAGATGACGAGGAACGGGAATAAGTTTCACTTCCAGTTTTACTTTCTTGGCTAAACTTTCTGTTTTTATCGCTGCACTGGTAGAGTAGAAAATAACTACACTATAACTTTCTTTCATTAACAAAAGTTCCTCCTGAACTATTTTCCCTTAGCAATATTTTTTATGGCTAAAATTGCTTTGTCTACTTCTTCAAAATTATTAAAGTAGCTCATACTAAAACGAACTGTACCTATAGGGAAAGTGCCAATGGTTTTATGGGCAGCCGGGGAACAATGCAGGCCAACCCGACACATAATACCATATTCTTCATCAAGCCTCAGCCCTACATCAGAAGGCCATTTATCTTTGATATTAAACGAAACTACAGCTACTCGCTCTTTTTGATAATCTCCTCCGTAGAGAGTAACTTCGGGTACCTCCTTTAGGCCTTTTATTAAACAGGTAATTAGTTCTTTTTCATGCTGGCGAATTTTATCAATCCCTTCTTCCAGTACAAAACGCACACCTTCATTTAATCCACTTAGGCCTACAGTATTAGGAGTTCCGCTTTCATAGATATCAGGTAAAAAATCTGGCTGTTCTTCTAACTCTGAACGGCTACCTGTACCACCAACTTTTAAAGGATTTAACTTTTTAATATCTACTCTTTCTCCAACTACCAACCCTCCTGTCCCTGGTGGTCCAAAAAGAGCTTTATGCCCAGTAAAGGCTAAAAGATCAATATTATCCCTTTTTATATCCAAAGGGTAACAGCCAGCTGACTGGGCAGCATCTACTAAAAAAAGAATATCATATTTTCTGGCAATTTTCCCCACTTGAGAAATAGGTAATATGCTACCTATAACATTCGAAGCATGATTCAAGACAATTAAGGCGGTATTTTTCTTAATTGATTTTTCAATATCAAAAGGATCAAGGTCTCCTTGAGGAGAACAAGAAACAACCTTAATCTCTATCCCTTTCTTTTCTAATTCTCGAAGAGGACGCATAACTGAATTATGTTCCATGCTACTAGTAATAACCTGGTCCCCAGGTCGTAGTAATCCCTTTAAAGTAAGATTTAATGCCTCAGTTATATTTAAAGTAAATATAATTCGTAGAGGATCATTAACACTAAATAATTCCGCTAAACTTTCTCTAGTCTGATAAAGTATACGTCCAGATTCTATGGAAAGCCGATGACCAGAACGACCAGGACTGGCTCCAATTTTCTCTAAAAAATAAAGCATCGCTTGACCTACCCTCTTGGGCTTAGGGTAGGAGGTAGCTGCGTTATCAAAATAAATCACAATTCTTCCTCTCAAACCCTTTTTATTTGGAGATGGTGAGTAAATACTCTTCGCCTTCTTCTTTTACCTCTACTTTCCAGCCTTCATTTGTAGTCATTCGAGTAATATTATCTTTAGATGTCCCGGTATCTACTAAAACTTCTAAAATACCCTTTTTCATCTCCAGTAGCTTATTTCTAACAGCAACTACGGGAAGCGGACAGGAAAGGCCTCGAACATCAATCTTTTGATTCATTTCTTATCCTCCATCTTCTTTTTTCCTAAATCACTCATACTAAAGCCAATAATTAGACAGATAATCAATCCTACAATAACTGAAGCAGGCCCCCAAAGACCTGGACCTTTTGGGGAACTAGCAGTAGCAAAATTATGGGCAAAGCCTGCCCCCGCAATCATCCCCAGGACAAATACAGCTGCATCAGCATCTCCTTCCCCAGAAAGAAAAAGTTGACGGCCTGGACAGCCTCCAGCTAAGGTAAAAGCCAATCCAGCTAAAACCATACCCCCAAAATTCCAAAGTTGATAGCTGTGAGCAATAGGTTGTCCTTGAAAACCAGGATGAAACTGCTTTAAGATTAGATTACTCACCAAAGCAGCCAATAATAGACTAATAACTCCTGTAAAAAGATAAGTATCTTTAATAAGTATTACATCTCGAACTGCAGCTACTGTACAAAATCTAGTTCTTTGAGCAAAAAATCCAATCGCCAAAGCAATTATTAGAGCAATAAATATAGGGGCATGTTGAGCTCCTGGTCCTTTACTACTGAAGAAAACTGCTCCTGAAGGTAATTGTGGTCGAAAAATAAGTAATAATAAAAACCCCACCATTATAACCGGCATAATCCAACCGACTATTGGGTAAGTTCTCTGGTTTCGACCTAAATTATAACCTGATTTAATAAAAAATATTCCTATCCAAATCCCTACCACTAATCCAGCTAAGCCAAAAAGGGCGTTCCCATCACCACCAGCTAACCGAAGTAAGGTTCGCCAGGGACAACCTAAAAAGACTAATGCCCCCACCATAGCCAAAAAACCTAAGACAAAACGAACCAGGGGAGCTGAACCAGATCGTGGTTTAAACTCTTTAAATAATAAAGCTGCTATTAAAGAACCTAAACCAAAACCAATAATTTCGGGACGAATATATTGAACTACTGCTGCTCTATGTAAACCTAAAGCCCCGGCAATATCCCGCTCCATACAGGCTACGCAGATTCCCATATTAGGTGGATTCCCTAATTTTTGTAGAATCGTCGCTGAAATACCGATAAAGATACCGGTAAAGATAATAAATTTTCGTGAACTAAAAAATTGTTTTAACATATTAATTAAACGCCTCCTTCTCTCCTCTTATTTTATCTGAATCTTCCTGTTATTATTTTTATCGGTTAATTCTTTAACTTCTCCGATAATTTTACTTTCACTAAAACCTTGCTGTTTTAAAAGTTTTATCGCTTTTTCCATGTTCCGGGGATCAATAGAGATAAGAAATCCTCCGGAAGTTTGGGGGTCATAGAGAACAATCTCTTGTTCAAAAGCAAGAGAACCCTTTTTTTCTACCAAACAGGAATAAATCCTTTGATTTCTCATTGCCCCTTCAGATACCATCCCCATATTAATATAATTATAAACTCCATTAATAACTGGAATATTTTTAATACTTATTTCTGCCCCTAATTCTTTTCCGCTTAATAGTATCATTTCGCTAAGGTGCCCAATCAGTCCAAAACCAGTAACATCAGTCAGGCTGTGAATACTCAAGTCTAATAATTCTTCTGAAAGTTTATTCAGTTTAGTCATCCAATGAACTGCTTCATCTACCACCTCTTTTTCTGCTATCTCTCCCTTAAGAGCAGTGGAAACTATTCCTACTCCTAAGGGTTTAGTTAAGATAAGGGCATCTCCTGCTTCAGGGGTATTATTATAAATTACTTTCTGAGGGTTGGTTATCCCCACTACTGCTAATCCATACTTTGGTTCTTTATCATTTACTGAATGACCCCCGGCTAAAAGTCCACCTGCTTCTGTAACCTTATCAGCTCCTCCCTGTAATATTATATCTAAGAGATGGTATTTCCCCTCTTCTTCTGGAAAACAAACTATATTTAAAGCCATAAGGAGTTTTCCTCCCATAGCAAACACATCACTCAAAGAATTAGTAGCGGCAATCTGGCCAAAAGCATATGGATCGTTAACTACGGGAGTAATTAAATCTAAAGTAAATATAATTGCCGTATTTTCGTCTAATTTATAAACAGCAGCATCTTCATTATGCTCAAAGCCAGCCAGTAATCGTTTATCTTTGGTTTGCTTAATTCTACTTAAAAAATTCTCTAAATCTTTGGGATTTATTTTTGCTGCACACCCGGAGGCTCTGGTCATCTGCATTAGCTTCTCTATCATTTCTTATCTGTAACCTCCTCAAAATTAATTTTTCCCCTTCTAACTTGGATAATCTCAGCAATAATGCTTATGGCGATCTCTTCAGGTGTCTGGGCTTTTATATCGATTCCGATAGGGGCATGAACTTTATCCAGTTCCTCTTTTGATATCCCCTGTTCTACCAATCGTTGAAAGACAGTAGCATTCTTCTTTCGACTCCCAATCATCCCTATATAAGCAGCCCCTGACCTGATAACTGAACCCAAAACTTCTTTGTCTTCTAAGTGTCCCCTGGTTACTATAATTATGTAAGTAGAAGGAGTTATCTTAAGATGAGTTAGGGCTCTTTCTATATCTTCTACTATTATTTCATCTGCTTCTGGAAACCTATCTTGATTGGCAAACTCTTCTCGATCATCGATTACAGTCACCTTAAATCCCACCATCTTGGCTAATTTGGAAACATAAACAGAAATATGACCTGCCCCGAAAATTAATACCTTTTCTTTTGGTTGAAGGATGTCTATAAAAATTTTCATATCACCACCACAGATAGCTCCTTCATCCCGTGCTGCTTCTTCTTTAGTCAAATGATAAGCTAAAACCCGCCCTTTTCCTTCCTTTATGGCCTGTTTTGCCTCCTTAATTACTTTGGCTTCTGTTATCCCGCCTCCGATAGTACCAGCTATCAGACCATCCTTATTCACTAACATTTTTGCACCTACTTCTCTTGGAGTAGAACCCTTAGTTTCGACAACAATAACCCAAGCGATTGTTTCACCTCTATTAATTCTCCCTAAAGCCTCCTTTAAAACCTCTAACATCTACTTCCCCTCCTTTGGTAAAATTCCATTTCACTATCGTTATGCTTATATAAATATAACGACATGCAAAAAAACACCTTTTCTTTAGGATTGTAAAATACTATGCTAAAATTTTAGTATGAACATTCTTTTTTAAAGTATACAATATTACTTTAGAATTTTTCAAGATTAATTAAACTTCTGTAAAATAAT
>LDZT01005260.1_pt1 | contig 28357 bp, 24 predicted proteins | sample 615521 | NCBI WGS metagenome assembly LDZT01 (sample SAMN03408292, study PRJNA278302) | terrestrial metagenome | isolation source: oil reservoir sample SB1 | place: USA: Alaska, North Slope, Schrader Bluff formation | collected 2011-09 | reverse complement strand
TCCGTAACCGTCTTGGGCAGACGGTATGAGCTTCTGGCAGCTTTTTGAACAGCAGCAGCAATCTCGTCAGGGTTTTCAAAATGGCCTTTACCTTTTTTGCTACGGGCATTAGTAAAGTTCAATGGTAATACAACATTGAATTATCAAAGAGCAAAGTACAATTTCCAGTTAATTTATGGATAAAGGTCGAATAAATCCGAGGTTTGTAACTGGAAATTATCTAACTTAAACCTCACAAAAATTATTATACGAGGAGTAATTAAAATGCGCAGTGATATGATTAAAAACGGCCTTGAGAAAGCGCCGCACCGTTCGCTTTTAAATGCCCTCGGCTTTGTCAGCGAGGAACTCGACCGCCCGATGATCGGTGTGGTCAATTCCTTTAACGAGATTGTGCCCGGACATATGCACCTGAATGATCTTACGGACTGCGTCAAAGCCGGGATCAGGCTTGCCGGCGGAACTCCTGTTGAATTTCCCTGCATAGCTGTATGCGACGGCATTGCCATGAACCACAGCGGAATGAAATATTCCCTGGCCAGCCGCGAGCTGATTGCCGATTCTATTGAAGTAATGGCTCAGGCCCACCAGTTTGACGGACTGGTTATGGTTACTGCCTGTGACAAAATAGTCCCCGGGATGCTGATGGCGGCAGCGCGCCTGGACATTCCGTCAATTGTTGTCAGCGGCGGGCCGATGATGGCCGGACGTTATCAGGGGCGGGATATCTCCCTGAGCAATGTTTTTGAAGCCGTGGGCGCCGTCAGGTCGGGGAAAATGACTGATGATGAGCTTGCCGAGATTGAAGAGTCGGCCTGTCCCGGCTGCGGATCATGCGCCGGGATGTTTACTGCAAACTCAATGAATTGCCTTACGGAGGCGCTTGGCATAGCCCTGCCGGGCAACGGCACTGTCCCGGCTGTTTCATCCGCCAGGAGAAGGCTGGCTAAACTGACGGGTATAAGGATAGTTTACCTGGTTAATGAGGACATCCGCCCCTCGATGATCTTAACCGAGCATGCTTTTGAAAACGGCCTGACGGTTGACATGGCGCTGGGCTGTTCGACAAACACGGTCCTGCACCTTCCGGCTATAGCCCTGGAAGCCGGAATTAAGATTGACCTTGACAAAGTGAACGAGCTTAACAAGAAAACTCCCAACCTGTGCCGTTTAAGCCCGGTAGGCCCTCATTTCATGCAGGACCTTGACGAGGCGGGCGGCATTCCCGCCGTAATGAACGAACTGGCTAAAAAAGGCCTTTTGAGCCTTGATGCCAGAACCGTTTCCGGGACTGTGGGAGAGCAGATTAAAGGAAGGCAGGTATACCGCAGGGATGTTATCCGCAGTGTGGAAGAACCGTACAGCCCCGACGGAGGAGTTGCTGTTTTAATAGGGAACCTGGCGCCGCAGGGCGCAGTGGTTAAAAAATCCGGTGTTGACGAACAGATGCTCAAACACCAGGGCCCGGCGAGGGTCTTTGATTCGGAAGAAGAAGCCTTCAAGGGCATTACCTCCGGTACTATCCGCAAGGGAGACGTGGTCATTATCCGGTATGAAGGCCCCAGGGGCGGGCCGGGAATGCGCGAGATGCTCACCCCTACCGCCACGATTGCAGGAATGGGCCTGGACAGGGACGTTGCCCTGCTCACCGACGGCCGTTTCTCGGGAGCTACCCGGGGCGCCTCGATCGGCCACATCGCCCCTGAAGCATCGCTTGGCGGCCCTCTGGCTATAGTCAGGGACGGGGATATAATTGACATCGACATTCCGGGGGGCAGATTAAACGTTCTGCTGTCCGATGAGGAAATTAAAAACCGCATTACAGGCTGGAGCCCGCCTGAGCCAAGGATAACAAAAGGTTACCTGGCAAGGTACATACGATTGGTCGGCCCGGCTTCGGAGGGCGCCGTTGTTAAATAAATAAAGCAAAATTGTGAAGGCAAAAGACCTGGAGGTTTTTAGTAAATGAAGAGAACCGGAGCCAATATTCTTTTAGAAAGCTTACGGGAAGAGGGAGTAGATACAATCTTCGGTTATCCGGGGGGCAGCGTCCTGCCTATCTACGACGCCATTTTTGATTCCGACATCCGGCACATCCTGACCAGACATGAACAGGGCGCCGTACACGCAGCCGACGGGTATGCACGCGCCAGCGGCCGGCCGGGTGTATGCCTGGCCACTTCCGGACCCGGGGCAACCAATCTGGTTACCGGGATTGCGAACGCATATATGGATTCTGTCCCCATCATAGCCCTGACAGGTCAGGTAGTCACTTCCCAGTTGGGCAAGGATTCATTCCAGGAAGCGGATATTGTAGGGATTACATTGCCCATAACGAAACACAGTTATCTGGTTAAAAACGCAAAGGATCTAACCAAGGTGGTCAAAGAGGCGTTCCATATTGCCACAACAGGCAGGCCCGGGCCGGTGCTGATCGATATACCCCGGGATGTTTCCGCCGCTCTCGTGGAACCTGAAGAAGAAAGCCCCCTTAACCTGCCGGGATATAACCTGCCGGACGTGCCTTCCAAAAATAGGCTGGAAGAGGCAGTCCGTGTGATCATGGCCTCCAAACGCCCGGTCATCTATGCCGGAGGAGGGGTTGTTAATTCCGGCGCTTTCATGGAACTTCAGCAGTTTGCTGAAAAGATCATAGCTCCGGTGACGATGACTTTGATGGGGCTTTCCGGATTTCCGGGAAGGCATCCCCTGGCGTTGGGAATGCTGGGTATGCACGGGAGCAAATATGCAAATTACGCTGTCTGCAGCTGTGATTTGCTGATTGCCGTAGGAGTGCGTTTTGACGACAGGGTAACGGGAAAGCTGGAACGGTTTGTCCCGGAAGCCAAGGTAATTCACATTGATATAGACCCTGCTGAAATCGGGAAAAATGTGAAAGTTGACATTCCGCTTGTGGGAGATGTTAAAAACTCACTGGCGGAACTGATCAAACGTTTAAAGGCAAAGCCTTCCGGCGCCTGGCAGGATCAGGTGCAGAACTGGAAAAAGGAATATCCCCTGACCTTTGAAGAAAACGAAGAAGGCAAGCTTAAACCTCAGTTTGTAATCAGAGAGATTTACCGCGCGGGCCAGGACCGGGCAAGGATAGTCACTGATGTGGGGCAGCACCAGATGTGGTCCGCTCATTATTACGACTATACCCGGCCGCGTTCTTTTATTTCTTCCGGAGGGCTCGGAACGATGGGCTTCGGGCTTCCTGCAGCCATCGGGGTTCAGGTTGCCTGTCCCGATGAGCTGGTCTTTAACATTGCCGGTGATGGAAGCATTCAGATGAACATACAGGAACTGGCCACGGCGGTTAACAATAATCTTCCTATTAAAATAGCTATTTTAAACAACGGTTACCTGGGGATGGTCAGGCAGTGGCAGGAGCTTTTTTACAACCACAGGTATTCACAAACAGAGCTGATTAACCCGGATTTCACCAAGATTGCCGAGGCGTACGGCGCCGTGGGGATGCGGATAGAGAGGCAGAAGGACGTGGCCCCTGCGCTTTTAGAAGCTCTGGCGGTAAAAAAACCGGTTGTAATGGACTTTTTGGTTGAACGTGAGGAAAATGTAATGCCGATGGTGCCTCCCGGTGAGCCCCTGGACAAGATGCTGGGATAAGAGGAGATTATTTTAGATGAAACATACGCTTTCTGTTATGGTTGAGAATCAGCCCGGTGTCCTGGCCAGGGTTGCGGGACTTTTCAGCCGCCGGGGATTTAACATTGACAGCCTGGCCGTGGGGCAGACGGAAAATCCGGCTGTTTCGCGCATGACCATAGTTGTTGAGGGCGACGACCGGATTGTGGAGCAGGTAACCAAGCAGCTTCATAAACTTATCGACGTAATCAAAGTCGGTGACATCACCGCTGAAAAATATGTTGACAGGGAACTGGTTATGGTCAAAGTGAACGCCGATGCCGGCCAGCGCGGCGAGATAATGCTTATCGCGGACATCTTCCGCGCACGCGTCATAGATTTCGGACGCCGAACGCTTACCCTGGAATGCACCGGCGATGAGGGAAAAATAACAGCATTTGAGGAATCCCTGCGGCCATACGGGATCAAGGAAATGGTCCGGACGGGGAAAGTGGCCATGTTAAGGGGCACCAGGTTTACCAGTGTGGAAAATTCGGGATTAGACCAGGATGTTGAATAAAGATTAAGGAGAGGCCTTTATTGGAAATTACCGCCGCCCAGGCCCTGGTTCGCTGCCTGGAAAAGGAAAACATAGAAATTATTTTCGGTATCCCGGGGGCAGCCATAGCCCCGGTGTATGACGCCCTGTACAATTCAAAGATCAAACACGTCCTGGTGAGGCACGAGCAGGGCGCGGTTCACGCCGCGGACGGCTATGCCCGGGCGACCGGCAGGGTTGGTGTCTGCATGGCCACTTCCGGACCCGGGGCAACAAATTTAGTAACCGGAATAGCCAATGCTTATATGGATTCGGTGCCCATGGTCGTGATCACCGGCCAGGTGAACACCGAACGGGTCGGAACCGACGCGTTTCAGGAAGTGGATACTACAGGGATAACAATTCCGATCACCAAGCATAATTTTTTGCTCAAAGACCCGGCGCAACTGGGTGAAACAGTCAAGAAAGCTTTTTATATAGCGTCAACCGGCCGTCCCGGACCGGTATTGATCGACCTGCCCGGAGATGTGACAAGTTCAAAGATTAAGTTCAAGTATCCCGAAAACGTTAAACTGCGCGGTTACAAGCCGACCTACCGGGGTCACCCGAATATGATCAAAGAGGCAGCAAGACTGATCGACAAGGCCCAGCGGCCTGTCATTTACGCGGGGGGAGGAATTCTTAACTCTTCCGCCTGCGGTGAATTGAAACAACTCGCCGAAACAATTGACGCGCCTGTGACCAACACCTTTATGGGCCTGTCCAGTTTTCCGGGAGATCACCCGCTTTACCTGGGTATGCTGGGACTGCACGGCACACGCTACGCAAATATGGCAATCACGGAATGCGATTTGCTGATTGCCCTCGGCGCGCGTTTTGACGATCGCGTCACGGGCAGGATTTCCGCTTTTGCGCCCGGGGCAAGGATAATCCATATTGATATCGACCCGGCTGAAATAGGAAAAAACGTAAAAGTCAACCTTCCCATCGTGGGCGACGTTAAACAAATATTGCAGGCGCTGCTGACTCAGGTTAAAAAGACAGAGCGTCCGGAATGGCACAGGCGGATTCTGGAACTAAAAGATAATTACCCGATGCGCTACAGCCGCGAAGGGGGGTTGAAACCCCAGTTTATTATCGAGCGGCTCTATGCGGAAACAGACGGGGATTCCCTGGTGGTTACCGACGTGGGCCAGCACCAGATGTGGGTTGCGCAGTATTACCGGTTCAAAAACCCCCGCATGCTGATTTCTTCCGGCGGCCTGGGCACAATGGGTTTTGGGCTTCCCGCCGCTGTAGGCGCCCAGTTGGGCATCCCGGGGCAGCAGGTCATTCTGATCACGGGAGACGGCAGTTTTCAGATGACTATCCAGGAACTGTCCACGGTCAAAGAACAGAAACTGCCCATAAAGATATTTATCTTAAACAATCAGAAACTTGGTATGGTCCGGCAGTTCCAGCAGGTTTATTACGAAGGAAGGTACATGGCGGTGGATTTCCTTTTCCACCCCGATTTCGAACTTTTAGCCCGGGCATATGGAATCGACGGTTTTACCATCCGCAGCGAGGAGGATGCCGTCAGCATGCTGCCCGGGATATTGGAGTCCCCCGGCCCCGCCCTGGTGAACTGCCTGGTTTACCCCGGAGAAAACGTTTCACCGATGGTGCCGGCCGGGAGAGGTATCGATGAAGCAATTGAATTTGCCGAGGGAGAGAATACACTATGAGCATGACAATCACGGAAAAGATTCTGGCTGCCCATGCGCAGAAGGAAAAGGTGAGCCCGGGAGAACTGATCAACGTCCGGATAGACCTGGCGCTGGGCAATGATATTACGGCTCCGCTGGCCATCCAGGAGTTTGAAAAAATCGGCATGTCCGGTGTTTTTGACCCGGAAAGGGTCGTCCTTGTACCGGACCACTTCGTGCCCAACAAGGACATCAAGTCCGCCGAACAGGCCAAAATGCTGAGGGAGTTTGCATCCCGACAGAAGCTGACCAACTACTTTGAGGCGGGCAGGATGGGGATAGAACACTGCCTGCTTCCGGAAGAAGGGCTGGTCGGACCGGGCGACGTGGTTATCGGGGCCGATTCGCACACCTGCACATACGGCGCCCTGGGGGCTTTTTCAACAGGCGTGGGCAGCACTGATCTTGCAGCGGCAATGGCCTCGGGGGAGATCTGGCTGAAAGTTCCGGAATCGATCAAGCTGATCTACAATGGCGATCTGCCCCGCTGGGTCAGCGGCAAAGATCTGATTCTGCTCGCCATCGGCGATCTCGGTGTTGACGGCGCCGCCTACCAGGCGCTGGAATTTACAGGCCCCGTAATCAACAGGCTGTCCATGGACAGCAGGTTTACGGCGGCAAATATGGCTATTGAAGCGGGGGCCAAGAACGGCATCTTTCCCCCGGATGAGATAACAAATGAATATGTAGAAGGTCGCTCAAAAAGACCTTATACTTTTTACAGCAGCGACCCTGACGCCCGGTATAAGGGGACGCGCGAGTACGACGTCAGCGGGATGGAGCCGCTGGTAGCCTTTCCCCACCTGCCTGAAAAGGTTCATCCGGTAAGCCAGGCGGGCCACATCAAGATCGACCAGGTCGTCATCGGCTCCTGCACGAACGGGCGCCTGGAAGACCTGCGCTTAGCAGCCGGCCTGATCAGGGGGAAGAAAGTGCATCCGGAAGTAAGGCTGATTGTCATACCAGGCACGCAGAAAATTTACCTGCAGTCGCTGCGGGAAGGCCTGATTGAGGACTTCGTGGAAGCCGGGGCGGTTTTCAGCACTCCAACCTGCGGGCCCTGCTTAGGAGGTCATATGGGCATTCTGGCCAAAGGGGAGCGCTGCCTAGCGACTACAAACCGCAACTTTGTGGGCAGGATGGGCGACCGGGAGAGCGAGGTTTACTTATGCAACCCCGCGGTTGCGGCTGCTTCCGCTATAGCCGGATATATTGTTGGGCCCAAGGAGGTTATCAAATGAAATTTCAAGGGAAGGCTTGGAGATTCGGCGACGATATCGACACTGACGCCATCATCCCGGCGCGTTATCTAAATACTTCGGATCCCGCCGAACTTGCCCTGCACTGCATGGAGGACGCTGATCCGCAGTTTTCTTCCAAAGTCAGCAAAGGGGATATTATAGTAGCCGGCAAAAATTTCGGAAGCGGCAGTTCGCGTGAACATGCTCCCCTGGCAATTAAGACTTCCGGGGTAAGTTGTGTGATTGCGAGCTCTTTTGCCCGTATTTTTTACCGGAACGCTTTTAATATAGGGCTGCTTATTCTCGAATCACCGGACGCCGCCGTCAATATACGGCAGGGAGACCTTGTGGAAGTGGACACTGACCAGGGGGTTATCAAAAACCTGACCAGCTCAAAGGACTACAAGTTTATCCCGGTGCCGCCTTTCATGCAGCAAATTATTGCCGCCGGCGGCCTGATTAATTACCTGAAGTTAAGGAAGGAGCATTAATGGTGTACAAAATAGCTGTTTTACCCGGAGACGGAATAGGGCCGGAAGTGACGGTTCAGGCCGTAAAGGTCCTCAAGGCCGCAGGGCGGCGCTTCGGACTGGAATTTGATCTTCATGAGGGATATATTGGAGGGGCTGCTTATGATGCCACAGGTCATCCCCTGCCGCCGGAAACAATGGAACTCTGCCAGCAAAGCGACGCTATCTTACTGGGTGCCATAGGGGGACCAAAGTGGGATAACCTTCCCGTACACCTGCGTCCGGAAGCGGGGGCGCTGCTCCCTTTGCGCAAAGCTTTAAATGCCTACGCCAACCTGCGCCCGGCAATGATTTTTCCAGCCCTGACGGACGCTTCCACGTTAAAGCGCGAGGTAGTCGAGGGGCTGGACCTTCTGGTGGTCAGGGAACTTACCGGAGGCATCTACTTTGGCGAAAAGAAGCGGGAATCAATCCCGGGCGGTGAGCGGGCCACGGATACTCTGGTTTACACAACTGCAGAGATTGAGCGGATAGCCAGGAAAGGCTACGAGATGGCCCGGCAGCGGAGAAAGAAGCTTACCTCTGTTGATAAGGCTAACGTCCTGGAAAGCTCGCGCCTGTGGCGCGACGTAATCACCAGGCTGGCGCCCGAATACCCGGACGTGGAAACCAGCCACATGCTGGTGGATAACTGCGCCATGCAGCTGGTGCGTTTTCCGACCCAGTTCGACGTACTGCTGACCGAAAATATGTTTGGTGATATTTTAAGCGACCTGGCGGCGCAGCTGACCGGCTCGCTGGGTATGCTGGCCTCGGCCAGCGTAGGGGACGGTGTCGGCCTTTTCGAACCAAGCCACGGTTCAGCGCCGAAATATACCGGATTGAATGTAATCAACCCCATTGCCACCATTCTGTCAGGCGCGATGATGCTTCGTTTTTCTCTTGGCCAGCCTGAAGCGGCCAGGGCAATTGACGATGCGGTGGGGGCAGTGCTGAGAAAAGGTTACCGGACCCGCGACATTATGGAGGAAGGCCGCCAGAGGGTTTCTACGGAAGAAATGGGCGATCTGATTGCCGCCCAGGTTGAAAACCCAAATTAAAAAAGGCCAGAAGGAAAGATGAAAAATGCCGGCAGTTGAAATTTATGATACCACCCTGCGTGACGGCGCACAGGGGGAAGGTATCTCGTTTTCCATTGAAGATAAAATCAAGATAGCCCTCAGGCTGGACAAAATGGGGTTTCACTATATCGAGGGCGGTTGGCCGGGCTCGAACCCGAAAGACGCGGGCTTTTTTAACCAGATCGGCGAATACAGCCTGAAGAATGCCAGGATTGCCGCCTTCGGCTGCACGCGGCGCCCTAATACCGAAGCCGCCGCTGACGAAAACATCCAAAGTATAATTAATGTCCGGACTTCCATAGCGGCGATTGTCGGCAAAACATGGGACTTTCACGTGACGCACGCCTTGCAGACGACTTTGGAAGAAAACCTGCTGATGATCAGGGAGTCGATTGCCTGCCTGAAGGGTAAAGGGATAAAGGTTTTCTACGACGCCGAGCATTTCTTTGACGGCTTCAAAGCTAACCCCGTCTATGCTCAGGCTACCCTTGACGCTGCCGTTCAGGGCGGCGCAGACGTACTTGTGTTCTGCGATACTAACGGCGGCAGTCTGCCGCAGGAGATTGCGGAAATTATCGGCGGGCTGCGCTTAAAATACACTGTGCCTTTCGGGATCCACTGTCATAACGACGGGGAACTGGCTGTGGCCAATACACTTGCCGCCGTACAGGCAGGCGTCACGCATGTTCAGGGCACGGTCAACGGCTACGGCGAGCGCTGCGGGAACGCCAATCTGTGTTCAATCATACCAAATCTGGCTTTAAAATACGGTGTTCAAACCATTCCACAGGAGAGGCTGTCCAAATTAACCGCCTTATCCCGGTATGTAAGCGAAATAGCCAACATGCACCCGGCCGCGCAGCAGCCTTTCGTTGGATCGAGCGCATTTGCCCACAAGGGGGGCATCCATGTCAACGCGATTTTAAAGGACTACCGCACCTACGAGCATATCGACCCGGAACTTATCGGCAATAAAAGGCGCGTGCTGGTTTCGGAGTTAAGCGGCCTGTCCAACATTTTATATAAGTACAAGGAATTAAAGCTGGATCACACGCCGGAAGGCGCCCAAACCATACCGGACAAACAAATCCTGGAACAGATTAAAGAACTGGAGAGCCAGGGTTTTCAGTTTGAAGGCGCCGAAGGGTCTTTAGAGCTTATGCTTCGCAAGGTGTATCACAATTACGAGGAGCCTTTCAGGCTGGAAAACCTGCGCATAATCATCGAGCTAAAAGAAAACAGCCCCGCTTATTCAGAGGCGGTGATCAAACTTACTGTCGGCGACCGGGTTGTCCATACCGCGGCGGAAGGCAATGGCCCGGTCAACGCCCTGGATAACGCCCTGCGCAAGGCGCTGGAGGAGTTCTTTCCCGATATCCGGAAGATACAGCTTAACGACTACAAGGTCAGGGTCCTGGACGAAACAGAAGGAACCGGAGGAGTGGTGCGGGTTCTCATTGAAACAGGCGACGGCCAGCATTCCTGGAATACGGTGGGTGTATCCGCGAACATAATCGAAGCCAGCTGGCAGGCCCTGGTGGATAGCATTGCATATGGTCTTCTGAAGATAAAGGGGAGCTCGGATATTGCTGGAACAGATTAAAAACATCAGGCCGGATATTTTTAATGTCAGCAGTGTAATCGATGTTTTAATTATTGTAATGGTCCTGTACTGGGTGGTTCTTTTAATTAAAGGAACACGCGCCGTACAGTTGATCAAGGGCCTGATCGTTCTTCTTGTGGCAATGGCGATCAGCAATTGGCTGAAACTTTACGCCGTACACTGGCTGCTCAACCAGGTGATTACCGCTCTTTTGGTTGCCCTGCCGGTTGTTTTTCAGCCCGAACTCAGGCGGGCCCTGGAAAAACTGGGGGGAGGCGAACTCTTTGCCACCTCTTTTCCCTCTCTCAGCGAACATGACCGTACCAGGGCGGTAACAGAAATTGTCCGGGCGGTTCAGATTATGTCCCGGGAGAGAACGGGCGCCCTTATCGTTCTGGAAAGAAATACAGGTCTGGAAGAGTATATTGATAAAGGCATAAAGATTGAAGGCATTCTGTCCGCCGAGCTTTTGCTGAACATCTTTTCTCCAAGGTCCCCCCTGCATGACGGCGCTGTAATTATCAGAGGCAGCCGTATCGCTGCAGCCTCCTGTATTCTTCCGCTGACCGAAAACAACAATGGAATTTTTAAGGAACTGGGGACCAGGCACAGGGCGGGGATTGGTATTTCCGAGGTGTCCGACGCTCTTGTAGTCATCGTATCCGAGGAAACCGGAAGTATTTCCCTGGCCGTGGAAGGTTTGCTGACCCAGGAACTTAAAGAGAGCGATTTGATCAACAGGCTGTCAGGTGTCCTGCAGCCGAAACCGGTTCGCTCACTTGCTTCATTTTGGCGGCGAAAGTAATATTTTCAAAGGTAGAAACGCTGACCGTATTTTTTAATTCTTCATACTATATATTAGGGCAAATAATTGAAGCAAATTGGAAATTGACACAATAACAGGCAACAATATATAATTAGTTAGCTTATGGGGGTGCATGCCGGTCATGGGGTAATGTTCGGCACTGACGGAGTAAGAGGAGTCGCTAACCGGGAGTTAAAACCCGAGTTAGCCTTGAGCCTGGGCAGGGCAGGCGCTTATTTTTTATCATTAAAAACCCCCGGCGCTCCTTTAGTTGTCGGTCGTGACACCCGTATTTCCGGTGATATGCTGGAGTCCGCCCTGATTACCGGAATGTGTTCGGCTGGTGTAAATGTGCTGAAAGCCGGGGTGCTGCCCACGCCGGCTGTCGCCTGTCTGACTCGCCTTACGGGTTCCTGCGGCGGGGCTGTAATTTCCGCGTCGCATAATCCGGTGGTGGATAACGGGATTAAGTTTTTCGGCCCGGACGGTTTTAAGCTCACTGACGCGGAAGAAGAAGAAATCGAACGGCTGGTTGCCCATCCTGATGAGATACCTTACCCGGTCGGAGAACAGATTGGCGCCTGTCAGGCTATGACGGATGCCTGTGATCGCTATGTACAGTTTTTAAAAGATGTAGTTCCGGTAGACCTAACAGGATTGACAATCGCTGTCGACTGCGCCAACGGGGCGGCCAGCTCTGTTGCGCCCAGGCTTTTTGCAGAGCTTGGAGCGCAGGTTGTGCCGATGTTTCACACCCCTAACGGAGTGAATATCAACGAATCCTGCGGCTCAACCCATCCGGAAAAACTTTGCGGGACTGTGCTTTCCAGGCGTGCGCATATAGGCCTTGCTTTTGACGGGGACGCCGACCGACTGATCGCTGTTGATGAAAAAGGAAACCTGATTGACGGGGATCAGATTATGGTTATTTGTGCACGGGACTTGAAAGAAAGGGGCAGGCTGTCCAAAAACACTGTGGTGGTGACCGTGATGAGCAACCTCGGCCTGCACCACGCTATGAGCAAAGCAGGCATAGAGATTGCCGAAACCCAGGTTGGGGATAGGTGGGTGCTTGAGGAACTCATCCGCAGGGGAGCGGTTTTTGGCGGCGAGCAGAGCGGGCACATAATCTTTTTGGAGGACCAGACGACCGGTGACGGAGCGTTGACGGCTCTAAAGCTGCTTTCGGTGATCAAGCGCAAAGGCCTTCCGCTTGGCGAACTGGCTGCGCAGATGGACCGCTATCCTCAACTTCTAAAAAACGTGGCCGTATCTGACAAACACTGCGTCATGAGCAGCGTCCTGCTAAAAGAAGCTATCTGCGACTGCGAGCGAAGGCTTAACGGGCGCGGACGGATCCTGGTCAGGCCGTCAGGCACCGAGCAGCTTGTCCGGGTCATGGTTGAGGGCAAAGACCTTGAGGAACTGAACGTAATTGTTGATGAACTGACCGGCGTGATCAGAAAACTGGTCTGTTAATTTGGAGGTGGTTTTTTAAATTGTTTAACAACATACAAGCGCCTGGACCAGTTTAAGGAAAAAACTGGTTGACGAGGGGGGAGCTAATCGAAATTTTCGGCGGATGCTCTCCGGTAAGGTCACAACCGTTAAAGGCGGCACAAATCCGGCGGGCAACCGCCGGGACAAAAGCGCCGGGTGACCCTGGGCATAAGCCTTTTACTGCCATGGCTTCGATCTGCCATGGCTTTTCGTTTTTAAATAGATAGGAGGTCTAATAAAAATGTGCGGTATTATCGGTTACATGGGGAATAAGCAGGCCATGCCCGTTCTGCTAAACGGGTTGGCCAGGCTGGAATACAGGGGTTATGATTCCGCGGGTATTGCCCTGCTGGAAGACGGGGAGATTAAGGTTTTTAAGCAGGCGGGCAGACTGGCCAATCTTCAGGAACGTTTAAGCGGCAATGGTTTCTCAAGCACGACGGGAATCGGGCATACGCGGTGGGCCACCCATGGCCGGCCTACCGATTACAACGCCCACCCGCACAGCGACTGCGGCGGACGTTTTGTAGTTGTTCACAACGGAATCATTGAGAATTATCTTGAATTAAAGAAGTGGCTGATCAGTGAAGGGCACATCTTTAAATCGGAAACGGATACGGAAGTCCTGCCCCATATGATGGAACATTTTTACAAGGGTGATCTCATACCTGCCGTCAGCATGATGATTGAAAAGATCAGGGGTTCTTATGCCATGGTAGTTCTCTCGACTCTTGAACCCGACAACCTGATTTCTGTCCGCAAGGATAGTCCCCTGGTAATTGGACTGGGTGACGAGGAAAACTTTTTTGCGTCCGATGTGCCGGCTTTCCTGCATTATACACGCAATGTCCATTATCTTGACGACGGGGAAATTTCCTTGATCGCTTCCAACAGGGTTGAAATCTTTAACGAAATGGGGCAGGGTGTTTCCAAACCTGTTCATATGATCAACTGGGAGGCCGAACAGGCCGAAAAAGGCGGCTACGATCACTTTATGCTCAAGGAAATTCACGAGCAGCCGGCCTCCTTGAAAAAAACTCTGAGCGGACGCATCTCCGAAGACGGCTGCAGGGTGGATCTGCAGGAACTCTCCCTGGACGTAGATGAGATAAAAAAGATTAAAAAAATATTTATCACAGCCTGCGGTACGGCATATCACGCCGGGCTGGTCGGAAAATACGCTATCGAGAGCCTGGCGCGCATCCCCGTGGAAATTGACATCGCTTCGGAATTTCGTTACCGCAACCTGGTGGTTGAACCTGACAGCCTGGTTGTTGTGATCAGCCAGTCGGGCGAGACGGCGGATTCACTGGCGGCCCTGCGCGACAGCAAAAAGCGGGGCATGCCGGTAATTGCGATAACCAATGTTGTGGGGAGTTCGATAGCCCGCGAGGCTGACCATGTCCTGTATACCTGGGCGGGTCCGGAAATTGCGGTCGCCTCGACAAAAGCTTACACCGCACAGCTGATGAGTCTGTACCTGCTGGCCTTGTACCTGGCCAATGTCCGTGAGACCATCCCGGAAGAGGAAAGCCGGCAGATTATCTTGGAACTTCTTTCATTGAGCTCAAAAGCCCAGTTGATTCTGGACAAGAAAGAGACGATCCTGGATATTGGCCTGGGATACGAAAACTGCAAGAGCATCTTTTTCATCGGCCGGGGGCTGGATTACGCCGTGGCCTGCGAGGGTTCCCTCAAACTGAAGGAAATTTCCTATATACACGCCGAGGCCTATGCCGCAGGCGAGCTCAAACACGGGACACTTGCCCTGATTGAAAAAGACGTTCCGGTGGTTACCGTGGCGACTCAGCCATTTTTGTTTGAGAAGACCTTCAGCAACATTAAGGAAGTCAAAGCGCGCGAGGCCGATGTTTTCGCTTTAGCCATGGAAGGAATAGGAGAGGTGCAGAAAGAGGCCAGCCAGGTGTTTTACATTCCGGAGACCCATCCCCTGCTGACGCCTGTTCTGTCTGTCATCCCCCTACAGCTGCTGGCCTATTACGTATCCCTGGCCAGGGGCTGCGACGTCGATAAACCCAGAAACCTTGCCAAAAGCGTGACCGTGGAGTAAGAGGAATAGGAAGATACAAGATTCTGATCCTATAAAATAATAACATAGACTAATATATAATATTGAACACTGAGAAATAAAGTTATACAACATGAAAATAATGTATAGACTTCTAAGGCGTTTTGGTTTATAATGGGAACAAAAACAAGAACAGGTGTTCCCTGATGGCAAAGCGCAATAGGGTTACTACATCGAATAAAATTTAAAAGATGATCAAGGAAGGATGCGGTCAAGATCATGGCTGTGATTACCTTCCCTGGCTCACCATTCGTGATGTGCCTTCTCTGGGATTATCCACTCGTGTTGCGGGTTGGAAAACTGGGAGAGTACATCATTTTTTATCTCAAGGAGAACTTGATTATTTTTATTTCCTGGACTGGTCGGATATGGTACTGGATATTCGTGAGCAATATCCGCTTCCTCTCGAAGTCACACAGGAGATTGCAGAAAGATTGGAAATTAAGCATCCTGTAGACCCTAAAACTAAGGAAGCTGTTGTTATAACCTCGGATTTCCTGATCGATGTCCAGGGGAACCATCATGTGGAATTGAAGGCACGGGCAATAATATCTGAAAACGAGCTTAGTTCCAAGAGAAAAATTGAAAAGCTGGAAATAGAGCGGACCTATTGGAAGGAGCAAGGTGTCAACTGGGGTATTGTTACGGAAAACAATATTCCAGAATCTCTGGTGAAAAATGTGAAATGGATTCATTCAGCCAGGGATTTTTCGAATTCTCCAGGGATTACTCCGAAAATTCTTGCCCAAATTGAACCGATACTTTTCAATCATATCACGAATTCCCAGATACCTCTTGCGCATGCGGCTCTTGAAGTGGATGCCAAATTAGGATTGGAATCCGGGAGTAGTTTATGGGTAGTCCGGCATTTCATTGCCAACCGTTTGTGGATAGTGGAAATGAATGAGCTCATCGATACCGGCATGCCGATGGTTGTTTTCCGTTCAAAACATCAATTCGATGAAGTAGGTGAACATGTATGACAGCAATATTAGCTATAAATACAATTATTGAATGGTTGGAAGGCAGTGAAGGGATCAATCGGCTTGAACGGGTACTCTGGATTGATGCAAAAGGTAAAAAAGTTGTTGTCTTTGCCCTTTTTAATCCGAAGGCCCTTCCGGAATGGAAAGAGATTGCGGAAATTGAAAAAGCATTTGCTGACGGGGCAGCGATTAAGCGAATAAGTGACCCTTATACTGCCCTGGCTTTGCCTGATTCGGCGATTTTGCAGAAACACCGTGAACGAAGGGATCGTGCATGGGATATTATTAAAGATCTTGTAGTAGATGAACCGGGCATTTATAAATCAGAAGGACGGGGAAATCTATTACATCACATATCCGGACAATTTGGTGTCCAAGCGAAAACAGTTTATAAATATTTGCGTAAATACTGGGCTGGAGGCAAGACGAAAAACGCCTTGCTACCTGCATATGATCGATGCGGCGCTCCCGGTAAAGAACGAAAGGCGACGGAGGGCAAGAAAAGAGGGCGGCCTCCTAAGCTATCTAGAATATCCTGAAATAATGACACAGGGAGAAACGCTGAAAGAACTTGAAGAAAATATGAGGGATGCCTATATACTTATGACTATGGAAGATGTCCAGGATGATTATGAAATAATCCTGTCGCCGACCAGTCAATTTCTTGGCTATATCGATCATGGCTAGTACAGGCATTTAGCTTTGATATTACAATCCCATCAGTTGATATACATGTTTCATATCAAGGTTTTCCCTTACCAGTTCGGCCAAGTTATCATAAGCTACTTCGCGTCTTTCCAGGAAACCATACTGTGGTTCCAGGGGGGTCAGACCCTTTCTTTTCCTTAATTGATTTAAAAAATCACGGCGGTATTGGTCTGCATCAAATAGGCCATGCAAATAGGTGCCCCAAATTAATCCACTCTGGTTGACTGCCCCATCTAGAACCATTTCATGGGAATCATTTTTACGAAATAATTGAAAAGCAGGCTCTACACCGGTAGCGCGATATGATTGCCCCATATGGATCTCATAGCCTGCTACTTCCCGGGAAACCAAACCATCCATTAGGCAGCCATAACCTAGAGCCCTGCCCGCAACCTGCCAGGTGGTTTTTTCATGATCAAAAACAGTGGTGATATTCAAAAGACCCAAACCGGTAACTTCTTTACTTGAGGTTTCAATAGAGTGGGGGTCCATGATGGTTCTGCCCAACACTTGAAATCCGCCGCAAATTCCAATGATGGGGATTCCCAATTCAGCTATATTTAAAATCTCTTTATCCCAGCCTATTTTTCTGATCCATTCAAGGTCCCCGACCGTGTTTTTCGATCCAGGAATAATAATACAATCTGGCCTTCCTAACTTATCACCTGGTTTTATATAACGCAGGTAAACATCTGGTTCTGCCTCCAAGGGGTCAAAATCCGTAAAGTTTGATATATGTGGTAAATAAAGCACCCCGATCTCCAAGTCACTTGTTTTGGAAATGCCCGGACGAAGTTCATAATTTACAGTATCTTCCTCGGCTATTCCAAAATTAAAAAACGGTATAACTCCTAAAACCGGAACAGAGGTCCTTTCCTCCAGAAAATCCAGGGCCGGCTGGAGTAAATCACGGTCGCCCCGAAATTTATTAATGATTATTCCCGCTACCATTTTTCTATCTGCCGGTTTCAATAGCTCCAATGTACCTACAATGGATGCCAGGGCTCCGCCTTTATCGATATCCGCCACCAGCAAAACCGGAGCACCAGCCAGGTGGGCTGCCCGCATATTCACAATGTCGTTTTTCTGTAAATTGACCTCGGCCGGGCTGCCCGCCCCTTCCAGCACAATAATCTCGTATTTTCCCTTTAATCGCTCAAATGATTGCAGTATTGCCGGCCAAACTGTTTGTACATAATCATTATGATAACGGCGGGCACTCATTGTTCCGATCGGCTTGCCGTGTACTACCACCTGCGAAGCGTTATCCGCGGACGGTTTAAGCAAAACCGGATTCATATCTATGTCAGGTTCTATACCTGCTGCCTGGGCCTGAACTACCTGAGCCCGCCCCATTTCTCCCCCATTGATGGTTATAAAAGAATTCAGAGCCATATTCTGAGATTTAAAAGGGACCACCGCATAACCATCCTGCCAAAATATGCGGCATAGGGCAGTAACCAGTACGCTTTTGCCCACATGTGAGCCGGTCCCCTGAATCATTATGGTATGAACGCTATGCATCACCTGTCTCACCTTTCATGGATAGCTGTATGGAATAGGCGCCGCCATTTTTTATCAAGACTACGGCCTCGCCATGTCCTATAATGAAGTCCCAGTGCCTCGACGAATCTATTCCGGTCAAATGACATAATAACAGGCGCAGGGACCCGCCATGAGCAACAACCGCCACGGTATCCCTCTCGGATGCGGCAGCACTTATGTTAGCCCAAGCCTTTATAACCCGGCTATTAACCTCCTCGGCCGTTTCACCGCCAGGTATCCTGGTCTCAAATGAATTTTCCAGCCATTTATTTAGTAATTCTGGATAACGGTTTTTTACATCTGCAAAGGTACGCCCTTCCCAATCGCCAAAATTCATTTCGCGCAAGGATGAATCTATTATTACCGGCGCATGGTGTAAGCCGGCAATTACTGCTGCCGTTGCCCGTGCCCGGATCATATCACTGCTGAATACCAGGTCAATGTTCTCTCCCGATAAAAGAGCCGCAGCTTCCTGCGCCTGAATCTCCCCATTTTCATTTAATTCCGGATCAGATTGTCCCTGAAACCTGCGTTCCTGGTTCCAGTCCGTCTCTCCGTGCCTCACTAGTATTACCTTGCCAAGGGTCATCATGGTTCCCATTTCTTCAAAAGCTCATTAAGCGCTTTGATCAATCTGGCATTTTCCGCTCTGGTTCGTATCGCAATCCTAAAATAATAAGGTCCCAATCCTTTAATAGAGGTGCAATCCCGTATGAGTAATCCGGCCCGGGCCAGGTTTTCTTGCAGATAACCAACCGTAAAACCCGTTGCCGAGGTATCAACCAATATAAAATTGGCGGTGGTAAGGTAGGGTTTCAGACCAGGGAGTTTTTTGATTTCTTCGTACAAAAACTCTCGTTCCTCCCATACCATTTCCTGCAAACTAGTCCGATAATTCCCGTCCTGCAGGGCTGCGGCACCAGCCGCCTGGGCTAAGGCATTTACACTCCAGGGGTCTCTTAGATTATTCATTTTACGTATTAAAGCCTTATTCCCTATGGCATAGCCGATACGGAGCCCCGGCAATGCATATACCTTGGTCAGGGATTTGATGATGAGTAAATTATCATATTCTAATACCTGCTTAACGAGCGAATAGTCGCTGCCGTCTTTGACAAAATCCAAATAGGCCTCGTCAACCACGATAAAACAATGATTGTCTTTACCAGCCTCCAGAATTTCCTGCAATGCAGTTTTATCCAACAGAGTACCAGTGGGATTATTGGGATTACATATAAAAGCCAGATCGGCCCCTTGAATTGCTTTACAAAAGTCGTCAACCGGAAAAACAAAATGGGTGTTTTCCGGCTGGAGTTGAACATATCTTAACCGGCCCCCGGCTGAACCAACTGCATGTTCATATTCAGAAAATGTAGGAACCGGAAGCAAAGCCCGACGTGGAAGCAGCATCCGTACTATGAGATAGATAAGCTCTGCCGCGCCATTGCCTGCTATTATATTCTCACTTTCAACTCCTAATTCTAATGCTGCTGCTTGCCGAAACACCTGACAGGCAGGATCCGGATAACGCATAATTGTTTCCAGTGAGGTTTTAACTGCCTGCATTACGGCTTCAGGTACGCCCAGCGGACTAACGCTGGCACTAAAATCAACGATCTCTTCTAAATCCAATCCATATTGACGAGCTACCTGGTAAACATTACCTCCGTGCTTCCTCTCCGTTATAGGCAAGATCTCACCTCCCAAAAGATCAGGCGGGTAAATGGAAGGTAATACTCCCCCCCAGCCACAACAAAAGGAATATGTTCTCGGCTACTTCATTCAAGGCCCCATAAACATCGCCAGTTAATCCTCCCAGCTTTCTTGCTGCCCAGACCGCAACCAAAAGCGACAGCCCCCAAACTGTTAATCCGATTACTATACCGGTGGGACCATTGGCTAACCACATAACAGCTATAGCCAATAAGGTACTGAGGGTGATATTAATGATCCCCTTTTCTTCGGTAAATACCTGCCCCAGCCCGCCATCTTTACGGGCATAAGGGAAAAGGCGCAAGGCCAGGGACATAACCCAACGCCCGGTAACCCCTTGGGTAATCAGCAGTCCAGGCAGTATAGCTCCCGGCAAAGTATTTAAAACACTATAACGCAGCATCACATTGAGTATTCCGGCCATTACCCCCATGGAACCTACCCGGCTGTCGCGTATTATTTCCAGGCTGCGCTCCCGGGACTGTCCACTAAAAAGACCATCGGCACTATCCAGCAAGCCGTCAAAGTGTATTCCGCCGGTCAAAAAAATGGGCAATGCTATTATCAAAACACTTAATACCGTCCGGGGGATAAATGGTTCCAGAATAAAATATAGTCCGGCATTTACTGCGCCTATTAATCCTCCTACTATGGGAAAGAAAATTATGGACCGGCTAAGGCTATGGGAGCTAACCTCGCCATCTCCAGGAACCGGTATGCGGGTCAGAAAACCTAGAGCTACCAGAAAAGCCTGCAATTTTTCACCACCTTATTGGTAAACCATTTTATAAACAATCGAACCTAAAAGCACCGCCAGTATTCCGGTAAGATATACGAACTTAATGGCCGGTTTGATATAATCATAGCTTAATTCTTTTAAGGGTCTTCCCAAAAACGGGCGAACCGAAGGTATTCCCTCATAATAATTGGTTCCACCCAAACGTATTCCCAGCGCGCCCGCCACTCCCGCCTCAGGTATACCGCTATTGGGGCTGGGATGTTTTTTGCTGTCTCTAAACATGGCAGCTGCGGCATTGACCGGGCTAAGCCTTAGCATAACAGCGGCCATAATGATCAATACCCCAGTAATACGGGCAGGAATGTAGTTGGCCACGTCGTCCAATCGGGCTGAAGCCCAACCAAAGTTGATATAGCGGGCATTTTTATATCCTACCATTGAATCCAGGGTATTTATGGCTCGATAGGTCATCGCCAATGGCGCTCCGCCGATATAAGCAAAAAATATCGGTGCTATTACCCCATCGACAATATTTTCGGCTATCGTCTCCACCGTAGCCCGTACTATTTCCTGCCCGTTCATGCAGCCGGTATCCCTACCTACAATCCCATCTACCACTTGGCGGGCCTGTTCTGGCTCCCCACTGCTAAAATACCTGTATACTGAGCATCCCACATCTCTTAAACCCCGGGCGGAAATAGTAGTGGATATTAGCCAGACGGAAACTATAAATCCAAGATTGCTATGTATCTGGCCGGCCAGGAAACATAAGCAGAATGTTACTACATAAACCGCTCCCGGAATAATGACTGCGAGCAAGCAACCGGCCCAATGCTCACTCCTCGGGGAGCCGGTCCGGGGACGCAAAATTCTCTCTGCGCCGTTGATGGCTCGACCTATTATTATCACCGGATGGGTTATAAATGCCGGGTCACCCCATAGCAGATCGATGATAAAAGCCAGCGGTACGATCAACCACAACATAAGTTCACATGCCTTTAGTCACCAGACTTTAATTCAACCGGAATTCCCGCAATAGTTACAAACACCTGGTCAGCATATGAAGCTATGGTTTGATTAGCACGCCCTATAATGTCCCGGTATAACCTTGATAAAGGATCACCGGGCACTATGCCCCATCCCACCTCATTGGTAACTATAATAATATGGCTCTGTGCCTTATAACTCATCATCGCCAATTCGGAGATATTCTCCAATATCTTTTCTTCATCCGGTACTTCATCATATTGAAATATCAAGTTGCTAACCAGCAATGTCAAACAATCCAGCAGGAAAACGTGCCCCGTCTCGTCAAATTCCTTAATAACTTGAGCTGGATTAATAGGTTCTTCTATGGTCTGCCAGGCAGCCGGCCGGCGAACCTGATGGCGGGCCACCCTATCCCGCATTTCATCGTCGCCCGGAACACAGGTGGCTATGTAGGTTACCTTTCCCGGCAATTCTGCCGCCATTTTTTCAGCAAAATGGCTTTTGCCGCTTTTGGCGGCACCGGTTACCAGAACCAGCTTACCTCTAGATGGCATTGACCGCACTTCCTTCCATCAACTGTATAGCCTCCCATTCATTATTAACGATTTGCGCCCCGCTTTGTAGCAGGTTCTTATAAAGCAAAGCAGCCTTGCCGCCAGTGTAATCCCGTTTATTTATATCAATATTATCAACTACTATTACCGGAGCTCCTCGTTCCGCTTCCTCCAATACAGATTCTAAATTGCGAATGTTTCCAGTCCCAAAAGGAATCCCGGCCAATATAATAAATTCTGCTTTTTGCATCATTTCTTTATTTAATGCCGCCTCATTTGCACCCACATTGCAGAAAGGCGGGGCTTCTATAACCTTAATACCCAGGCGGCAGGCTTCCTGCCAATCACTATCACCGATATTTACTACTCCGGTACTTACTTGCCAACCTCCGTTAAGCAAGTTGCGGAAGAGCTGTACCCCTGACCCGCCGCCTCCTACCACATGCACCCATCGTTCGCCGCCTTCTGTGGCCCGCTTTGTTTCACCATTAAACACGATATAGGGGCGTTCTATGGAATCCGGGCACTCTACTCTTACTTCACAACCATATACATCTTTTATCATATGGGCGGTAATTACCTGATGGGGAGTGCCGACAGCATGGATGTATCCCTTTTTAATCACCAATAAATAATCGCAAAACCTGGATGCCAGATTCAGGTCATGCAGGACCGTAATAATAGTAAGACCGCAATCACGGCGCATCCGAACCATAAGTTCCATTATTTCTATCTGATAATTCAAATCAAGATAAGAAGTAGGCTCGTCCAATAGAAGTATCTGCGGCTGCTGGGCCAGCGCCCGGGCCAATAGCACCCGCTGTTTTTCTCCTCCGCTAAGCTCGGTTACCTGACGGTTAGCCAGTATGACGGTATCCGTTAAATCCATCGCTCTGGCCACCACCTCGAAATCCTTAGGGCTCTCCCTGGCAAAGCGTTTCAAGTGAGGTATTCGCCCCATCATAACCACGTCCTTGACTGTAAAAGGAAAGTTCAATCCCTGTTCTTGATTTACTACTGCCATTTTTCTGGCCACCTCAGCGGCGGATATCTGATATATGTCTTCTTCATCCAGCAGTACTTTACCATGGATAGGCTTTAACACCCGGCTGATCGTGCGGAGCAGAGTAGATTTCCCGGAACCGTTGGGCCCTACAATTCCGACAAAATCCTGGCTATTTATCTGTACACTGGCATCCTTTAACACCGGAGACGCTCCGTAGCCGCAAGTAACGCCTAATATATTAAAAAGCATCTGTAATCTGTCTCCTCGTTAAAACATGTCCGATTTTTGACGACGGAGAAGATAAATAAAAAACGGCCCCCCCACCAGGGCGGTAACAATTCCTACCGGTAATTCGCCCGGAGCTATAATAACCCGGGCCAATACATCAGCAATCAACAGAAAAGATGCTCCAATCAAAGCAACTGCCGGGAGCAAAGTACGGTGGTCAGGACCGAAGATCATTCTTACTATATGAGGGATAATCAAACCTACAAAACCAATCATACCGCTAACCGCTACACATGCTCCCGTTAACAGGGCGGCTGCTATCAGCAAACGGCGTTTTACCCGTTCGACTTCCACTCCCAGGTGTTGAGCCGGTTCTTCCCCTAACAACATGGCGTTTAGTTCGCGTGCATATATAAATATTATCGTTGTCCCGACAACTCCATAGGGAATAAACATATATACATAATCTATTCCCCGGCCGGAGAATCCGCCCATAAGCCAAAACACTACCTGATGCAGCTGATTACCACTAAAAAACATGCACATAGATACGAGAGCAGAAATTACCGAACTAACCGCTACTCCAGCCAGAATCAAGTTCATAACCGGTGCCTTCCCACCTACTCTGGCAAGGTTATATACCAGAAGTATGGTCATTACAGCAAAAATGAAAGCGAAAGCAGGAATACCATAGTGCATGGGAATATTAACAATTGACTGTAAAAGTATATTGCTGACCGCCCCTAAAGCCGCTCCGGAAGAAACCCCGATAACATAGGGATCGGCCATAGGATTGCGAAATAACCCCTGAAAGACAGCACCAGCTAAGGCCAATCCAGCTCCAACCAAAGCAGCCAGTACCACCCGGGGGAACCTCATCGTAATAATTATAGTGGCATATTCCGGCTGCCAACCTGCAGTTAAAAAGTTATTAATGCCCGGAATATGACTAAATAAAATTCTAACTGTTTCGGATGGCGGGATAGAAATCGCACCTATACCAATACCCAATATAGCTGATGCCAGTAACACCACGAGCAATAGGATAAATGTACTGGCTCTTTTTAAGACATTATTATGGATCACAACATCAACTTCCAATTAGTTTTATTTGAAGATTTCCGGATGCAAACACCGCGCCATATTTTCCAGCCCGTCAACTATTCTGGGACCGGGATTGCTTAGCAAATCGGTATCTATGGTATAAATCCGATTGGTTTTAACAAACGCAATGTTTTCCCAGCCTTTGCGGGCAGCAATGTCCGCCGGAGTGGTTGCTTTATTATTTCCATGCCCGTAGGAATTAACCATTACATCGGGATTCCTGGCAATAATCACTTCTTCGCTTATTTGCGGATATTGCTCGGTGCAATCATCGGTTATATTTTTGCCGCTGGCCAATTCTATGATTTGTCCGGTTATAGTGTCCCTGCCTACCGACATAAGCGGCTCATTCCATAGTTCATAATATACCGCCGGCCTTTGTTTTTCCGGGACTTTCTCAACTTTTTGGCTCACCGCATTAACTCGGTCAAATAAGCCTTTGGTCAAGGCATTGGCCTTGCTCTCGATTCCGGCGGCCCTACCGACCATTATAATATCATCAAATATTCCCTCAATTTTTTTGGGTTTTAAAACCAGCACCTTTAATCCGGTATCTTCTAATTGCTGGAGCAGTTGTTGATGCATACCGGTAGCCAGAACCAAATCCGGATTTAAGACTACAATTTTTTCCAGACTGGGGTCCTTAAAACCGCCCACCTTATTGCAAAGCTTGGCTTCTTTCGGATAATCACAGTAGTCAGTAACTCCTACAACCCGATCGTCAAGTCCTAAAAAGAATAATATCTCGGTATTGCTAGGAGCTAATGAGACTATCCGGTGTGGTTCTGATGGCAGGTAAATTTTTCGTCCCAGATCATCGGTAATCGTTATCGGGAAAGCTTTCTTATCGTTAACCTTCTCATCTGTCGCTGGTTTGTTTGCGGTAGTTTTACAACCAGACAAACCAAAAATAAAAACAAAAATCATTAAGCATAATAAAATTCTATCTTTATTACTGTAAATTTGGCTCTTAATCACGTTCCCGCTTCCTTTCAAAATATCTTTTCCCCCGCTTTGACTACTCCATTATCACTCCTGCTTCCTCAAAAGTAGCCATCTCACTCACAATCCTGGTGGCTGCTTCAATTATATTAAAAGCCAGGGCAGCTCCGGTTCCCTCGCCTAGACGCATGCGCATTCTTAACATCGGCTCTAAACCAATGGCTTCAAGCACAATCTTATGACCTGGTTCTTCGGAAAGATGCGATGCTATCATATAATCTTTAGCCTGGGGGGCAAATTTATAGGCAATTAGAGCTGCAGCTCCGGTAATGAATCCGTCGATTACTACCGGCACTTTCCGTGCTGCCGACCCTAAAATTATGCCGGTCATTCCTGCTATTTCAAGTCCACCCACTTTGGCCAGTACATCCAACGGGTCAGCCGGATTCGGTTTATTAACCATTAAAGCGGTTTCAATAGCTTTGATCTTTCTTCCCACTCCATCATCGTTAAGACCGGTCCCCCGGCCAACAATAACGGGCAGGGCAGCATCGGAATATACCGCCAGGATTGCACTGCTGGGAGTTGTATTGCCGATACCCATTTCACCAACAGCCAGCAGTTGTACACCTTTATCGATTTCTTCTTCTGCTGCTTCAACTCCCACATTAATGGCCTGAAGCGCTTCTTCCCTGGACATGGCCGGACCTTTGGTCATATTAGCCGTACCCAATCTAACTTTGCGAGAAATAAGCTCAAGACCACTTAAATTGGGATCAGCAACCCCCACGTCAACAACTTTTACCTGCGCCCCGGCACAGCGAGCGAGCACATTTATACTTGCTCCTCCATTTAAGAAATTATATACCATTTGAGGTGTTACCGATTGCGGAGCGGCACTTACCCCTTCCTCCACCACACCATGATCACCGGCCATAACAATTACGGTTTTGTTATCCACCCGGGGCATGAAATCGCCGGTGATGCCAGCCAGTTGAATGACTAGATCCTCCAACACTCCAAGGCTTCCTATCGGCTTGGTTAAGTTGTTTAGCCTCTCTGCTGCCTTTTGCATAGCCCCGCTATCCAAAGGTTCTATCTTTTTTGTAAATTGATCAATATTCATCTTAATTCCTCCCCAGTATTTTTCCTATTTTCACATTCCCAGGCTTCCGTTTTTTCACCTGGTTCCCTGACTTTACATTAGCGAATCCTTTCACTGTCCTCAAAACAATAAGTTGGGCTATATTCAAAGACTAAGTACCGTAAAGTAAAGCTTTAATAAATTCCATATTTCTGAAAAAATGCACATGGTCATACGTTCCCAGTGTATTTTTTTTGATATATCCTTCACTCCACTGTTTCACCGAACCGTCATAGCTGCTCTGTTTAACCGTATAAATATTACCTTCATTAATATTCACACAGGAATTATGAAACTCATGGCAGTTCATCTGCAAGCCCGGTGGCAGCAGGACATTGGAAGCGGTCACCTCCAAGGTTGCATAGCCGAAATTCTGAAGTCGGTTGCTCATACAGGCGCTGCCATTAAAAAAACCTGTGACACTGCAGCCGTCAATATTGTCGGTCAGATACATTAAGCCTCCGCACTCCGCGTAGCACCGAACCCCATCATTAAGCACATCTCTAATACTGCCCAGCATTTTTCGGTTCCTGGAAAGCTCTTGCAGAAACACCTCCGGATAGCCTCCGCCCAGATATAAAAACTGGGTATTATGGGGAAGCATCTCATCCTGTAAGGGACTGAAATACGTCACCTTGCCCGCTTCCTCTAATAGCTCCAGGTTCTCCTTATAGTAAAAACTGAAGGCTTTATCATAGGCAACTGATATGTTCAGACCGGTATATGGCAAATGATAATCATCAGCAAAGGTCTCGCCAGCCTGGCAACAGTTCAATATTTCATCCAAATCAATGTGCTTTTCAATTCTATCGCTGCATATTTCTATCTTTTCATTCAACCTTTCAACTTCGCTGCTTTGAACCAGACCTAAATGCCTGCTTTGCAAGCTTATGCTTTCGTCATAGGGCAGAAATCCAAATACAGGAACGCTGCAATTGTGTTCAATGGCTGCTTTTAAAAGCTTAAAATAGTCCTCACCAACATTGTTTAAAATAATGCCTGCGATCTGAATATTATCAAATCCTACTAGCCCATTTATTTCAGCACATAATGTGGCAACCTGGGGTCGCGGCGACAATACCAGTATCACCGGAATATTCAACAGCCTGGCCACATGTGCCGTGGAGTATTCGGCATCTATTCCCTTCCCATCATACAATCCCATAACGCCTTCGATTATGCCATAATCACTTTTCCCTCTGGATAATGAAGCCTTTACTCCATTTTCACCCATAAGGAATATATCCAGGTTTCTCGATTGAATACCTGCTATGCTGCTGTGGAAAGCTGAGTCAATATAATCAGGCCCTACTTTATACGGTTGAACTGTATATCCCCTTTTTATCAGGGCTTTAATAAGTCCCAATGTTGCGGTCGTTTTTCCATTGCCGCTGGCATTGGACGATATTATGATATTCTTCACGCTACAACTCCTTTAGCTTGATGGTTCATCATTATTTGTCCTCGTCCCTGACCTTTTTCCGTTAAACTGGACACTCCAGAGTTAGCTTTCTTTGCTTCGCTTGAATTCTAACGGCGATAGATATCCCAGGGCCTGGCGCCGTCTCTTGCGATTGTAAAAGACTTCAATGTGCCAGAAGATGTCCTCACGTGCTTCCTGCCTTGTTTTATATTGTTTTTGATAGATCAACTCGCATTTAATGGCGCTGAAAAAGGTTTCCGCACTGGCATTATCGTAACAATTTCCTTTCCGGCTCATACTGCACGTTATCACGTATCTTTTAAGGAGATCTTGATATTTTTTACTACAATATTGCACACCACGATCGGAGTGATGAATTAGCCCTTTAGGGGGTCTATGTCGTTTAACAGTATTTTGAAGCGCTCTTTCGCAAAGCTCCTTCTTTATGTGGTCAGCGGTGGCCCAGCCGGCGATTTCTTTATTGAATAAATCCTTTATGGTTGCCAGATAAAGCCAGCCTTCACCGGTATGTACATAGCTGATGTCTGCTG
>LDZT01005133.1_pt1 | contig 28492 bp, 19 predicted proteins | sample 615521 | NCBI WGS metagenome assembly LDZT01 (sample SAMN03408292, study PRJNA278302) | terrestrial metagenome | isolation source: oil reservoir sample SB1 | place: USA: Alaska, North Slope, Schrader Bluff formation | collected 2011-09 | reverse complement strand
GGCCATCTTCGCCAACAAGCAGTTCGTGGAAGTGATGATCGCGCCCGAGTACGACAACGACGCGCTCCTGCTCCTGGACGAGAAGCGCAACCTGCGCGTCTTGCGCACCGGAGGCATCCGCCCGGTGGCCGGCCACTACGAGTCGCGCGCCGTTGAAGGCGGGATGCTCGTGCAGATATCCGACGGCGTCACCGAGGACCCGTCACGGTTCCGGGTAGCCACGATCGCCAAGCCCACGGACGAGGAGATGGAGCAGTTGCTCTTCGCCTGGCGCGTGGTGAAGAGCGTGAAGAGCAACGCCATCGTGCTCGCCAAGGACTTCGCCACCGTGGGCGTGGGTGCCGGCCAGATGAACCGCGTGAACTCGGCCCGTATCGCGGTGGACGCGGCGGGGGCCAAGGTGCGCGACTCCGTGTGTGCGTCCGATGCCTTCATGCCGTTCCCGGACACCCTCGAAGTGTGCGCCGACGCGGGGGTGACCGCGTTCATCCAGCCGGGCGGCTCGATCCGCGACGACGAGGTCATCGCAGCCGCGAACAAGTTCGGTGTGTCGATGGTGTTCACCGGCTACCGACACTTCCGGCACTAGAGCCTCCGCACGCTGAGAATGCAGAAGCCCGGGCGATCGCCCGGGCTTCTGTGTCTCCACATCGGAGGTCTACTCTGAGTCGGCCATGTAGACCGTGCGCGTGGGGAAGGCGAACTCGATGCCCTCCTTGTTGAAGCGGGCGTGCAGGCGTTTCACGAACTCGCTTCGCATCGGCCACTGGCGGTTGAACTCGCTGACATGCAGGATCGCCATCCCGGTTACCTGCGAGCCCCCGAACTCGGGGAACCGTATCAGCGAGTCGATGTGCTTGAGCGTCGGCTCAAGGTCGCGTACGACCTCGGCAGCGACATCCAGAGCTACCGCTTCCACCTTGTCCAGGTCCGAGCCGTAGGTGACGCCGAACTCCACGAGCACCGCAACGGCGTCGTGCGGGAGCTTGTAGTTGGTCACGATCGACTGCGCCAGCGTGCCGTTGGGGACGATCACGAGGTTGTCCACCGAGGTGCGGAGGGTCGTCGTGCGCCACGCCACGTCCACGACCGTGCCCTCCTGGCCGCTCTCGAGGAGTATGTAGTCTCCCTGACGTATCTGCTTGGATGCGATGATCTGCAGCCCGGCGAACAGGTTCCCCAGGGTGTCCTGAAGCGCCAGCGAGACCGCTAGACCACCAACGCCGAGAGCGGTGAGGACCGGAGTGATCGAGATGTCGAACACGCTGAGTATGGTGAGCGCGCCGATCACCAGGATGAGGCCGCGCGCGATGTTCACGAGCATGCTGGCCGAGGGGATCGCCTCGTTGGCTGCCACCGCCCTGCGTACGACCTTGGCGATCACCCGCATGGCGATCAGCGTGAGGGCGCCGATCCCGATGGCAAGGAGGATGCGCGAGATCTCATCGGTGGACAGGTCGAGTCCCAGGAACTGCATGTGGCTCTCCAATCGACGAATACCCGACACATTATACGGGCTGTCCTGCGAGGACCACATAGTGCTGGCGCTCGCGGAGGCGACCGGAGGCGTGACACGCGGGATGTGAGGGGCCAGCACGACACGTTGACCGTGCCACGACGCGTGGTAAACTACCCCTTGCGCTTTGGGCCGGATCGAGTCGACCCGGCACGGAACATGCAGTTCACGGGCCGTTAGCTCAGTTGGTAGAGCAGGGGACTTTTAATCCCAAGGTCATAGGTTCGATCCCTATACGGCCCACCAGCGATACGACGCACATGCGTTGCACATAGGCCCCCATCGTCTAGCGGCCAAGGACTCCGCCCTTTCAAGGCGGCAACAGGGATTCGAATTCCCTTGGGGGCACCAGATTCTAAGTAGACCTCTCTGTGGAAACAGGGGGGTCTACCTGCTGTTTTGCACTTGAACGCTTCTCGCGACGAACGGTCGAGGGGGCGAAAGTGTGCCATTCGCGTGCCATGTAGGGCACAGACGCGATGAAACTGGGTGAGACGAACGGGCACGGAACTGTGACAAACGGCGTGCCTCGCTTGAGTGAATTGGCGCTCTAGAAGGGTGCCGAGCGCTACTGTGCAGCGATGGCAGCGGCGAACCCATCCGCTGCTGCACGCTGCTGACCGGGGAGTACCCAGCTGTACACTTCGAGCGTGAAGGCGACAGATGCGTGGCCCAGGCGCTGCGATACTACGTGCGGCGGGACGCCTGTCTTCAGGAGGATCGTCGCATGGGTGTGGCGACAGTCATGAAATCGCAGGCCATCGAGCCCTGCGGCCCGGGCCACTGTGCGGAAGTGCGTGGAGGCAGTTGAGGGCCTGATGGGCTCACCCACGGCATTCGTGATGACCAGGTCGAGATCGGTCCAAGCGATACCAAGGCGGAGCTTCTCCTCGCTCTGTGCCTTGCGGTGTGCTTTGAGCCGAGCGACCGTTCCTGCATCCAAGTCGACATTCCGTCCCTTGCCCGACTTGGGTTCCTTGAAGGAGTACCACGTGGGTGCGCCCCTGCCGTCGACGTTCTCGACAAGTGACTGGCGGACGTACATGCCCTGTCCAGCAAGGTCGAGATCACACCATCTCAGGGCGAGCAGCTCTCCCAGGCGGGCTCCGGTCATCAGAGCGAGGTAGCCAACGAGCTCAGCCGGAGTTCCCTCAAGAGCTCCGATGAGCTTCGCGGTCTCCGCTTCATCCAAGACGCGCATCTGCGGTCGATTCACTCGAGGAGGCTGAGTGAAGTCCGCTGGGTTGCGCACAAGGATGCCGAGTTCAACGGCGCGCTTCAGCGCCATCTTCAGTGCGACGTGACGGTGATGCACGGTAGTAGGCGAGAGCTTGGAGCCCTTGCGATGTCCCGATTCCACTTTGAGGCTGTTTGAGTAGAACTCGTCGAGGTGTTGCGGGGTGAGTTCCTGGAGCCGCAGGTGGCCGAGGGCAGGGATAATCGAGCTGCGCAGAAGCGAGGCGTAGCGATTCCATGTCCGACCCGAGACGCGGGATTCCTTCCAGGTGAGCCACGACTCCAGATAGTCGGCGAGTCGCTGCTCGGACTTGCCCACGTATTCTCCGCGTGACTTGTCGGCGAGCATCTTTGCGCGAAGATCCTTTGCCTCCTGGAGGGAGCCCCGGACCGTGCGCGACTCGCGATGCCGCTTGCCATCCGCTTTCGGAGGCAGCTCGATGAACACGCGGTAGTGCTGCGGACCGACTTTCAGGATGCCGTCGCTGCTAGACGTTCGTATCATTCAGCGTCTTCCTCCCTCCCTATGCCGGCCACCATGTCACGAAGGCGGCGGTTGAGCTTCTTCTTCGCGCCAGGTGAGAGCTTGGCGATATCTTCTGCTCGCATGATGCCCTCCAATTCTCTTGCCTCGGTGTCGTAGAACCAGTCAAGCCCATTGGATGCCCCTGAGATGGAGGCCTCACCCTTGCTGAAGTCCCCTTTGAAGGCCCGCACGTCGGTGTACGTCCAATCGTCATGACCGCGCTCTTGGCACCGAGCGTTCCATGCGTCCATACGTTCACGCCACGTGGTCTCGGGAGGCTGTTCCAGGCAGACGAAACGCACGAGAGAGAGCTTCTTCTCCTGCATCTTTCGTGTGGGTCTCACGTATCCGGCCTTGCGCATCTGCGGCCACAGGGCCCGTAGCGCTCCGACGAGCACCTTGAGGGGTAGTCCGTTATCGAACGTGATGGTCACCGTTGACGTGTGCGGGTGGCTCGACAGATCAAGACCGCGGCTGATCTTCAGCGGTCTCGGTGGCTCAAAGTCGGCATCTCCGTGGTCGGCGGCGTACCTACTCCTGAGTTCTGCGAGCAGAGCCCAGCGCCCGCCGTTCAGTCGGCTGTCCACTTCCGCAGACTCGACAAGCGCGCTTTCTGTTGCGTAGCACTGGCGAGCAAGTTCAAGAAGGTGGGCTGCGTAGTCCGCCACCTCGGTCTTGCCATCGTCAACCTCCGAGTCGAAGTCGCTGATCACTCCGAGTTTCTCCAAGAAAGTGCACTCATTCGCGTTCAAACGCGAGTCGAGTCGGGCCGAGACTTCACTGCAGAGTGCTGATGTAGTCATTAAAGAGTCACCTTCCAAGTGGCGCGTAATCTCTAAATGTAAGCATAAGCGTTCACATCGGAGGATTCAAATGATTGTTCTGGAGAGGGAGCTTCGCTCAAGACGGTGGACTTTCGCGGAACTTGCCAGACGCTCAGGCCTCAACCAGGTGACCGTGGGCCAGATCGTGTCGCGTCGCTTCAGGCCCTATCCGTCACAGCTCGCCAAGATCGCAACAGCATTGGACTGGCCTCTGAAGGATGCCGGAGCGCTCTTGGAGGAGGTGACGGTCGATGGTGAGTGATTGCAGGTGCGAACCGGCAAGCACGTCAGACACCGGGTCTGCCGGACCCGTGATTCACGCGTTGGGTGTCTGCGTTCGTCCCCTGGAGCGGATCGCTACGGCGGGCAAGATTCTGGGACTGACTCGCTCAACCGCCTACCGCCTTGCCGAGGCTGATGGCTGGCCCATGGCGGGGCCCGAGTCAAACAGACGCGTACTTATGATCACACTGCTTGACCGCTATGGCATCCCTTACACGATCGAAGACTCTGGTATCACCGATGCTGATGCCGTCGCGAGCGACTGTGGGGGGTGCTCATGATGGCCTTCCGCAGACTCTTCCCGCGCTACATCGGCGGGTATCAGTTGCCCAATCTTCTCGAGAGTGAGGACGACTGGCGCCGCACCTACAACCTGGATGTCCCGGACATGGATCTTGAGGACCTTCGAGTTGAGTTATCCAGAGTCAAGCGCGCCTACATGACCGCCTACAAGCTGCGGCTGCACGTACACACTGGTGAGATCCTCGCATCCATGCGTGCCGATGAGTGGCTGTACCACCGTGGTAGGACTATCGAGCGGGAGCTGCTGTCTCGTGGCAAGAGCCGGTGCTCATGATCTCCGATTACAGCAACCTCGACGGCGCAACGCTGCTCGACACCGTGCGAGACACCATCCAGCGGTACGTGATCTTGCCGTCCGAGGATGCTCTGATTGCCGTTGTTATCTGGGTTGCGGCAACGCACGCAGTCGACCGCTTCGACCATGCGACGCGCTTGGCGATTCACAGTCCTCTGAAGCGTTGCGGCAAGTCGAGACTCATCGAGGTGATCGCCCCGCTTTCGCACGACGCGATGCAGACCACGAATGTGAGCGTGCCGGCACTCTTCCGGACAATTGAGTCTGCAGGTGAGTATCCACCGACGTTGTTCCTTGATGAGGCGGATCAGATATTCGGCAGCACCCGGAAGGACGAACAGAACGCTGACCTTGTGGCGGCTCTCAACAACGGGTTCCGTCGCGGGTCACCCACGTATCGATGCGTGGGGCCGAAGCACACCGTGCAGAAGTTCTCGACGTTCGCGTTCGCGGCGGTGGCGGGGATCGGGCGTTTGCCGGGGACAATCGAGGACCGAGCAATCAACATCACGATGCGTCGTCGCCTTCCTGGCGAGGATGTCGCCAAGTTCCGTTTGAGAACCGACCTTCCGCTCGTGGAAGAGCTCGGTGAGGCCCTGTCGTTGTGGGTTTCGGGCACCCAGCTTGCCGTGGAACCCCATGTTCCCCATGCGCTTGAGGATAGGGCGGCAGATGCATGGGAGCCGCTCTTGGCGATTGCGGATGCGGCAGGCGGCGACTGGCCGGAGCGGGCCAGGAGTGCGGCGATGCGCCTGAGCAGCGAGATGGCAGACGACGCAGCAGAGCAGTCGATGGACGTGCGTCTCCTGTCCGACGTCAGGTCAGTTCTTGGAGACGGGGCCTTCCTGTCGACAGCAAGCCTGCTTGCGCGCCTCAGTACCATCGAGGATGCCCCCTGGGCTGAACAGGACCTGAGCCCTCGGCGTTTGGCGATCGGGCTGGGCAAGTTCGGCGTCAAGCCGCGCCGCAACTCATCCGGCACCGAGCGAGGCTACTACGCGAGCGACCTGACCGATCCGTTCTCACGGTACCTGCCGTCAGAACCGTCAGAACTGTCAGGGGTGCACCCTGAGCAGGGGAGACTTGTCGACACATCTGATCTCTCTGACGGTTCAACCCGTCAGTGCGACGCGACCCGTCCCCACGAAAGCGCAGCTCACGACACCTCTCTGACGGGACTGACGCTTCTGACACCTGTTCGGCCCGGGATCGAATCGCCCACGGAATCGAGACTGCCCTGACCAAACGACATACGCCTGCCAAGGCAGGGTCGACCCAAGGAGTGAACATGCAGGACATCTACAAAGGCAGCGCAGAGGTCTATTGCGCACACGACGAGCTCGTCTCCATCGAGAGCGTCATCGGCAATCCCCGCAATCCCAACACTCATCCCACTGAGCAGATCGTGTTGCTTGCGAAGATCATCGGTTCGCAGGGCTGGAGAGCCCCCATAACGGTCAGCAAACGAAGCGGCTTCGTGGTCAGGGGTCACGGAAGGCTCGCGGCGGCTCAGCTGCTTGGGCTGGACACCGTACCGGTGGATTTCCAGGACTACGAGTCCGAAGCGGCAGAGTGGGCAGATCTCATTGCCGACAACCGTATCGCAGAGTTGGCCGAGCCCGACATGCCGATGCTCTTGGATCTCCTGCAGGAACTCGATACCGGAGACTTCGACATGGAGTTGACCGGTTTCGATTTCGAGAACCTCGAGCGCTTGATGACCACTTTCGCTGATGCTGAGGCGGAGCTCGAAGAGGATGACGTACCCGAGGTGCCGGTGGACCCGGTCACGCAGACCGGGGACCTGTGGCTGCTCGGCGAGCACAGACTGCTGTGTGGGGACGCGACGAATGCCGAGGACGTGGAGCGGCTCATGACCGGTCAGTCCGCATCCATGGTGTTCACCGATCCGCCCTGGAATGTGGGAATCGGGCAGGACAGCAATCCGAAGCATCGTCAGCGCCAGGGCCTTGCCAATGACAGCCTGCCCGCCGAGGAATTCCAGCGCTTCTTGGATGGTTTTGTGCTGGCGGTATCCCCTCACGTGAGCGGCGATGTGTACTGCGTACTGGGTGCTTCCGAATGGCCCCGTCTGGACGCCACGCTGCGGGCACATGGTTTCCACTGGTCCGCCACGGTCATCTGGGTGAAAGACACGTTCGTGCTGGGGCGTTCCAAGTACCACCGGAGATACGAGCCTATCTGGTACGGCTGGGCTGAGGGCTCGAAATCCTCGTTCTGCGCACGGCGGGATCTCGACGATGTGTGGGAAGTCCCTCGACCCAAGAGAAGTGACGAGCATCCGACCATGAAGCCTGTCGCGCTCGTTGGTCGCGCCCTCACGAATTCCTCGACACTCAACAGCATCGTGCTCGATCCGTTCCTGGGGTCCGGAACCACGCTCATCGCGGCTGAGCAGCTTGGGCGTATCTGCTATGGGCTCGAACTCGACCCCGGCTACTGCGATGTGATTGTGGAGCGGTGGGAGCACCTGACCGGTCAGAAGGCAGTCCTCGATTCGACTGGGAGGGTGGAGCCTGATGGCCCGACCGAGTAAGTACGACCCGCTCATCACGCCCGTGCTTGCACGCGCACTTGCGAGGGAGGGCTACACGGACGAGGAGATCGCCGTACGACTTGACCCGCCTGTGAGCGTCGCGACGCTGGGCCGATGGAAGAGCGAGCACCCAGAGTTTCGAGAGGCCCTAAACGACGGCAAGGCGATTGTGGACGCCCGTGTCGAGGACAGTCTCCTGCAACGCGCCGTGGGCTACACGTGTACGGACACCCGGCTGGAAGCGAAGGCGGACGAGTATGGCAAGCCTCAGAAGGGCGGCAGGGTCATCAAGACAACCAGACAGCTGCCGCCTGATGTGACCGCGTGCATCTACTGGCTGAAGAACCGCAAGCCGGGCCAGTGGCGCGACAGGCATGACCTGCCGTCAGGGGTGAATAAGGAAGCACTCGCTGCCTGGCTTCATTCCGTGAAGCTCTCAGATGCTGAGCTCACTGAGATGTTCGGCTCGGATGATGAAGACGCAGAGGAGGACTAGGTGTTCGCGTTCAAGCCCTTCTCTCGCAAGCAGCTGAAGCTACTGCACTGGTGGAGACCCGGATCTCCTCACATCGACAAGGACGTTGTGATCGCTGACGGGGCGATACGTTCGGGCAAGACCATCGCAATGCTGTGCGGCTTTCTGACATGGTCGCTTTCCGAGTTTCAGGACCAGGACTTCATCTTGGCCGGCAAGACGGTCGGCGCTCTCAAGCGGAACCTCATCTCGCCGATGATCTCAATCCTAGAAACATGGGGACTGCCCTATCAGTACAACCGCTCTGAGCACGTCATCACTATTGGGACCAACCGGTACCACATGTTCGGCGCAAGCTCTGAGGCTGCGCAGGACGTTCTGCAGGGCATGACGGCGGCCGGCGCACTCGGGGACGACTGTGCGCTGTTCCCGCGCTCGTTTCTGGATCAGATGATTGGGCGCTGTTCGGTTGACGGTGCCCGCATATGGCTGAACTGCAACCCGAGGGGACCGCTTCACTACTTCAAACTGGAGTTCATCGACAAGGCGGAAGAGAAGCGCATCTTCTATCTCAAGTTCTCGATGGCCGACAATCTGACGTTGAGTCCGCAGATCCGCAAGCGCTACCAGCGCATGTTCACGGGTGTGTTCTTCCAGCGGTATGTGCTGGGCCGCTGGGTGCGAGCAGAGGGCGTCATCTACGACATGTTCGATGAGGACGTACATGTGGTGCCAGTGGGCGCGGACGTGGCCTACAGCGCGTACTACGTCGCCTGTGACTACGGAACACAGAACCCATTCGCGGCGTTGCTCTTCGGACTGGCGACCAATGGTGCCCACAAGGGCTCGTGGATCTGCCTCGGAGAGCTCTATTACGACGGGCGGGCAAGTGGCTCCCAGAAGACCGACGAGGAGTACTACGCCGACCTGGTTGATTTCATTGGCAACGTGCCCGTGCAGACAATCGTCGTGGATCCCTCGGCGGCATCATTCATCACGACGATTCGCTCGAAGGGTCGGTTCCATGTGCGCAAGGGCAAGAACGCGGTGCTCTCGGGCATTCGCAATGTCGCGACCGTGCTCAACAGCGGCAAGCTGGTATTCAGCGATTCGTGTGTTGAGACGATCAAGGAGTTCCACAGCTACGTGTGGGACGAGCGAGCAGTGGAGCGGGGAGAAGATGTTCCGCTCAAGCAGAACGATCACGCGATGGATGCGACCCGGTACTTCGTAAACACCGTCATCGTGTCGAACGGCGTCTCATTCCTGCGCTGAGCTGCTTGTGCGCGTCTACCCATAATACGGGAGGATGTTGTTATAGTTTGTCGCATAAGCTATAACATGGTTGTCCTATGTTATAGGAGATGGCGCAAGCTATAACAGCGTGACTGCGTGTTGCAGTCTAGTCAGCGAGGAGGGCAAAGTGGCGGAGTTCCAGCGACGTGTGTGGGAGCCCGATCCTGCTGGACTGACCCGGCGGGACCGTCGTCCCTGCCAGTACGACACCTATCTGCCGGACCGCCTCATGGCCCGCGACTACATGTTGACGGGCGAAACCGCAGCAGACGTTGCCGATGCGGAGAACGCTGTCACCGCGCTGAATGTTCGGGCAAACGCGCTTGCTAGTACGGAAGTGCTCGCTCGCATCCTCCTGCGCGCTGAGTCGGTGGCGTCTTCAAAGATCGAGGGTTTGGTGGTGGGCCCAAGGCGCTTGTTGGAGGCCGAGGTCGCGCGTGAAGTTGACGGTGCGACTAGCGACGTCACCGCGGCAGAGGTGTTGGCCAATGTCGATGCGATGGACCGGGCGATCAAGCTCTCGGGCGAGGGAATGAGTATCACGCCAGACTTGCTGCGCGAGGTTCATCGCAGTCTTCTCGCAGGTACCGCTGCCGAGCAGTATGGCGGCATGTTTCGCGAGGAGCAGAACTGGATCGGCGGCAGCGACTACAACCCGTGCACTGCTGCGTTTGTGCCGCCGCCTTGGGAGTTGGTCGAAGGCCTGGTGGATGACCTGTGTGCATTCTGCAACGATGATTCGCTCCCGGCGATTGCTCAAGCTGCCATCGCGCACGCACAGTTTGAGACCATCCACCCCTTCATTGACGGTAACGGGCGAACAGGTCGAGCTCTTGTGCATATGGTCATGCGCCGCCGTGGTTTGGCGCCGCGCGTGCAACCGCCAATCTCGCTTGTTTTGGCCACCATCTCAGCGGGCTACATTGAAGCGCTCGGTGCTTACCGATACACGGGCGACGCGAATTCGGCACAGGCGGTCGAGGGCGTGAATCGCTGGGTCGCTCTCTTCGCGGGCGCGTGCGTGCGAGCAGTCGAGGACGCGGAGGGCTTCGAGGACCGCATGCGCGAGATTGAGGCCGGGTGGCGTGCGCGACTGGGCAGCGTGCGGCGCGGGTCTTCGGTGGACCTTCTCCTCGGCCTGCTGCCGGGCGCGCCGGTGATCACTGTCGGGGGCGCGTCAGCGATGCTTGGGCGCACGTTTGCTGCAGTCAATAACGCGGTTGATGTGCTCGTGGAAGCGGGCATCTTGCGCCAAGTGAACGTGGGCCGAAGAAACAGGGCCTTTGAGTCTGCCGAAGTGATCGAGGCATTCATCGGTCTGGAGCGTCAGCTCGCAAGCCCTGCTGATGACACTCGCGTGGAGCCTCCCGTTCGCCCGACACCGCGCAGGCCCAGCTAGTTATCGGAGAGCGCAGGCAGATCACGTGGGCTGCGCGATTCGCACCGTTCCTCGTGTAGCGCTTGTTCGCGAGAAGAATGTAATGCCAGGTGCGATGGTTCGGCGGGCACTTCAGGTGAGATCTTCTGTAGAGACTGTGTGCTTCGATAGGAGCAGCCAGGTAGATGCATCTGGAGGTTCATTGTTGTCGTCTTCAATGACCTCAGGACTCGCGAACAGAACACAGCAAGTTCCGCCGTCATTTCTGGAGCTGCGGTAGAGTATGCCGGCGATGCGAGTTCCCTCCGGAGTCATGAATTCCTGCCTGAAGAACTCAGTGACAATCTGCGTGGGAACATACTCAATGTGCTCCCTGCCGTCCTTCTCAATGGGCTTTGCAACGTCATGTGCGAAGGCGTGGAGGAATATGATTCCCGGCCTCACGTGGGTATTCGATAGGTCAAAGATGCTGGGCACGCGAGGAAGCACCGAGAGGTCAAGTACCACAAGGTCGCTCGCGACCTTGAACGTCCCCACCGAAACTGCACGACCGATGTCATTCTTGACGTCGACAGTCTCGGTCTTAGGAGTCTGTTCGTCCAAGGCGCCGTAGAACATAGGAATCCCGGCGGCGCTCATCCGGTTCGAAGGGACATCGGCTTCAATGGGAGCGGTGCCGAGTTGGGCTGCGGAGGCAACGTCTTGGCCGCGGTCATGAACGCGGGCTCGATACACAAGTTGACCGACACGAAGCGGGCGAAGCAGCTTGGCCTCGCAAACCACGTCTCCGAGCTTGTCGAGCATTTCGCCGGGTCGAATCTCACCTGGTGCCCGAAAGCCTGTCTTCTCCTCGCCGATAGTGTGGAAGAAGAAGCGTGTCTGATACTTGACCGTGTTGCAGAAATCATCCCAGCCGTGTCTGAGCGCGTCCTCCGCTGTGAGCCAACCGTAGTTCTTCTGGCACCACTCATAGTCTATGAGGGACTTCAGGAGGTCATCGAATAGCTCACCGTAGCTATCGGCCAGCCACACTTCCTCAGAGAGAACGTCAGCCGTATGCATCACAGTGCCCTGCCAGCCCCCTTCGGCGCTCTCGTACGCGAGGCCCTCTTCATTGGGGTGGCCGTACACTGTCCGGAGGCCCCGAGCAACGAGCGATATCACCTCATCGATTGGGGCGGCGATGGCGGCTCCATCAACGCCCTCGCGGTGGCAGTAGCTGCAGACTGAGGCATCTGCAAGATCGTCGATGAAGGCCTTGATGGCGGGGTCTTCGAAGCAGGCCGCACATACGTACTTCTCTCCAACGTAGCCGTAGCCGCGCGCAAGCTCTCCAGCTTGCCATTCCTTCGTGATGCCCAATGCCGTCCCCCCGGCCAGACTCCTGTTGCACATCGGATTGTGCGTTCGCCCAAGCATACAGGGAAGCGAGTGTAGCCATCTTGCGAGAGAAAGGCTACGTATTAGCAGCGAGTTGAGGTTGCCGTGCAGTCCCGTGTGCGAACGCTACGCATGCGCGCTTCTGGCTCCGCTACCGCCCCAACCGCCGTGACATGGCTTCGGCTGCGTGGGTATCGCAGGCGTGGGCGTAGACCTCCATGGTGGTGCGCAGGCTCCGATGCCCGAGCACCCGCTGAACGCCGATCGGAGGCGCCCCGTTCGCCAGCATCTCCGTTGCTGCGGAGTGTCGCAGCATGTGTGGCGTCACGTGCCCGATCCCGCAGCGCTGGCCGTACATGGCCATAGATCGCCGTACCGCGTTCGCACGTAGCGGCTGACCGCTTCTCGTTATGAATAGAAGGTCGTCGTGTGCCCACTCAGCCCGAATCTGTAGCCATCTCAAGAGGCTCTTCTCCAGTGAGGGTTCGTCTGGCAGCGGTACCACACGCTCGCCCGTCTTGCCCTCGGTGACGTGAAGCTTGAGCAAGTCGAGATCGATGTCCTGCACGCGGAGTGCTAGTGTCTCGCCGATTCGGAGCCCAGTGAGATACGTCAGGTAGAGCACCGCGTGATTCCGGGCAGCGGTCGGCGAGCGTGTCTGGATGCATCGAAAGAAGCGCTGCCACTCCTCGGGGCTCCTTGTCTTGGGCAGCACCGTCTTGGCTCTCCGTGCCATTGTTGCTCCTCACACTAGGGGCGAATTCGTGTGAACAGTAGCTCTGAGGCGAGGGCGCAGCCAGTTCAAACCAGTGCCTGGGGGCTGTGGCCTGGGCAGAAATGCCAACGCGTGTCAGTCCGCTTCGGTAAGATGTGGATTAGATTCCAGCAAGATTCGATTCACGGCCTGTTGCCGCGTGGGGAGCACTGTTGGGGGAGACCGAGAAGCGCGCATCATCGAAGCTCAGCCTGTCAGAACTCGAACAGCACCTTTGGGCTGCCGCGAGCATGTTGCGCGGCAAGGTCGATCAGGCTGACTTCAAGGCCTACATCTTCCCGCTGCTGTTCTTCAAGCGCCTCTCGGACGTCTACCTTGAGGAGTACGAGCGGGCGCTCGAGGAGTCAGGCGGCGACCATGACTTCGCCTCGTTCGCCGAGAATCACCGGTTCATGATTCCCGAGGGTTGCCTGTGGTCGGATGTGCGCGAGGTCACCCAGAACGTCGGCCAGGCCCTAGTGCGTGCGATGCGCTGCATCGAGGCGGCGAATCCGGACACGCTGTACGGCATCTTCGGAGACGCTGACTGGACCGACAAGACGAAGCTCCCCGACCGCGTTTTGCTCGATCTCTTGGAGCACTTCTCTGCCAAGAACATGAGCAACTCCGCCGTAGAGCCCGACGTCTTCGGACAGGCGTACGAGTACCTCATCAAGCGATTCGCCGACCAGTCCAACAAGAAGGCCGGCGAGTACTACACCCCTCGCTCGGTCGTGAAGCTCATGGTCGACATCCTTGACCCAAAGGAGGGCGAGACCGTCTACGACCCGGCGTGCGGCACGGGTGGCATGCTCGTCGAGGTCGTCGAGCACGTACGGCGGGCCGGCGGCAGGCCGCAGATGCTCTATGGCAAGCTCTTCGGCCAAGAGAAGAACGTCACGACCGCAGCCATTGCCCGAATGAACCTGATCCTGCACGGCGTCGAGGACTTTCGTGTGGTGCGAGAGGACACGCTTCGCAACCCGGCTTTCTTCACCGGCGGCAGGCTCGCGCAGTTCGACTGCGTGATTGCCAATCCGCCGTTCTCGCTCAAGAAGTGGGGGCTCGAGCAGTGGGAGTCTGACCCCTACGGACGCAATCGCACGGGGGTGCCGCCAGCGTCATATGCAGACTGGGCGTGGGTGCAGCACATGGTCACGTCCATGGTGCCCATCACCGGACGCGTGGCAGTGGTCCTGCCCCAGGGTGCGCTATTCCGTGGAGGCGCCGAAGGCAAGATCCGCGCGAAGATGCTCGAGGCCGACAAGATCGAGGCGGTCGTCGGACTCGGCCCCAACCTGTTCTACGGCACGGGTCTGGCCGCCAGCATCATGGTACTTCGCGACAAGAAGCGAGCCGAGCGAGCCGGCAAAGTGCTGGTCGTCGACGCCTCCGACCTGTTCAAGAAGGGTCGCAACCAGAACACGCTTGAGCCCGAGCATATCGAGGCCATCGAGGCGGCAGTAGCAGCATTCAACGACGAGCCAGGTCGCAGCCGTGTCGCTACCCTGGACGAGATCGAAGCCAACGACGGAAACCTCAACATCTCGCTCTACGTGCAGTCTGCCGCAGGAGACGACGTGCCGACGCTCGAAGAAGCCCTGGCTGAGCTTGAGGCCGCACACGCGGAGGTCCTGGCTGCCGAGAAGAACCTTAAGGTCCACCTGGCTGAGTGGGGGCTGCTGTGAGCACGCGCATGACCCAGTCGCAGCTCGAGTCCTACCTGTGGGATGCCGCGACCCTGCTCCGAGGCCTCATCGATGCGGGTGACTACAAGCAGTACGTCTTCCCGCTGCTGTTCTTCAAGCGCATCAGCGACGTCTACGACGAGGAGCGTGCTGCGGCGCTGGACCTCTACGGCGACGACGAGATCGCCGAACTCCCCGAGAATCACCGCTTCCAGGTCCCGGGCGGGGCGCACTGGGCTGACGTTCGCGAGAAGAGCACCGACATCGGGCAGGCTCTGACCGCAGCCATGCGCGCGATCGAGGCAGCCAACCCCGACAAGCTCGCCGGCGTATTCGGAAACGCGCAGTGGACCAACAAGGAGCGCCTGCCGGACCGAACGCTCGCTGACCTGATCGAGCACTTCTCGACCCAAGAGCTCTCGGTCGCGCGTCTGCCCGAGGACGAGCTTGGTCAGGGCTATGAGTTCCTCATCAAGAAGTTCGCTGATGATTCAGGACACTCCGCCCAGGAGTTCTACACCAATCGAACGCTCGTCCGCCTGATGACACTCATGCTCGACCCGCAACCCGGCGAATCGGTCTATGACCCCACGTGCGGCACTGCTGGCATGCTTGTGTCAGCGGCGACCGAGTTGAAGAACCAGGGCAAGGAGTACCGCACGCTTCGGCTATACGGCCAAGAGTCGAACCACATGACTTCCTCGATCGCGCGGATGAACCTGTTCCTCCATGGCATCGAGGACTTTCAGGTCGAACAGGACGACACACTTGCGAACCCACGGTTCATACGGGGCGGGAGGCTCAGGACCTTCGATGTGGTGCTCGCCAACCCGCCCTACTCCATCAAGAACTGGGATCGAGAAGCGTTCGCGCACGACCCGTGGGGACGCAATCGGTGGGGCACGCCGCCGCAGGGTAGGGCCGACTACGCGTTCTTCCAGCACATCGCCGCGAGTCTGGACCCGGAGACTGGGCGTGCGGCGATTCTGTTCCCGCACGGCGTTCTCTTCCGAAACGAAGAGGCTGACATGCGACGGGCGCTCGTCGAGTCCGACCTCATCGAGGCTGTGCTGGGTCTTGGGCCCGGGCTGTTCTACAACTCGCCTATGGAGGCCGTCGTCATCGTCCTGCGGACGAAGAAGCCCGGCGCGCGCCGGCGCAAGATCCTCTTCATCAATGCAGCCAACGAGTACGTGCGCGAGAAGGCGCAGTCGTTCCTGAGTGACGCGAACATCAGGCGCATACACGATGTGTATGGACGATTCGAGCCCGAGGCTGGCTTTGCTTCGGTCGCGACGCTTGATGAGGTGCTCGCCCGCAGCGGTTCGCTTGCAATCCCGCTGTACGTGGACGGGGCAGCGTCGGCGGACAGCTCAGAGCAACTGACCGCGGATGCCGCAGTTGCTGGATGGCTTGCTGCAAGCGATGCAGCCAACGAGGCGGTTGAGTCGGTCCTGACGCTGCTTCGTCGGGAGGTGGGGCAGTGATTGCGATTGATCGCTCGAAATGGCGCAGGGTGCGATTTGGGGATGTTGTCCAAAGCATCACGGACCGGGTGGACGATCCGTCGAGCGCCGGGGTGGAGCGCTACGTCGGTTTGGAGCATTTGGATACGGGGAGCCTGACGATAAACAGATGGGGATCGCCGGGAGACGTGGAGGCGACGAAGCTCCGCTTCAAGCCGGGTGATGTCGTCTTCGCCAGGCGGCGCGCGTACCAGCGGAAGCTGGGTCAGGCTGATTTCGAAGGTATCGCTTCGGCACACTCGCTGGTGCTCAGAGCGCGCCCCGATACCCTGCTGTCGGAATTCCTGCCTGTGTTTCTGAGCAGCGATGCCTTCATGGATCGCGCAATCCAGATATCTGTTGGCTCGCTGAGTCCGACCGTGAACTGGAAGACGCTAGCCGTTCAGGAGTTCGATCTGCCACCGATTGATGAGCAGAAGCGAATAGCAGCGCTACTCTGGAGTACGGAGCGCACAGTCAGGCGGCATGCGGAAGTCTCGAGGGTTGCCGCTAGCCTGCTTGGAGCACAATCAGACAGACTGTGCTGGGGCTGGGCTGGCACGGGGCGTGCGCTCGCCGACTTGAGTACTAGTGGAAGGCTGCTTGACGGCGACTGGATTGAGTCCAAAGACCAGTCGCCGGTGGGTATCCGATTGCTGCAGCTAGCGGATATCGGGGTGGGTCGCTTCCAAGACAAGTCGCGGAAGTTCGTCTCTGAGGAGACCTTCGGTCGTCTGCGATGTACGGAGGTACTTCCCGGGGACTTGCTGATCTCCCGGATGGCGGAGCCCATCGGGCGGACATGCGAGTTCTGTGGACTCCCTGAGCGTGCGATTACCGCAGTCGACGTTTCAATTCTCAGAATCGATCCAGGGCGAGACTCGCGAGATTTCTGGACGTTCACCCTCAATGCTCCCAAATGGACTGCGCGTGTACTCGCCCTTGGGAGAGGCTCGACGCGTGTACGCGTTTCACGCAAGGACCTTGAGGCGATCGAGGTCGCACCCTTTGAATTGGCCGTGCAGCAGGACGTAGCCGAACACCTTGGCTCGATCGCTCACGCGGTAGACGCCGCGGACGCGGCGGCTGCCGCGACGAAGGACCTGAGAGATTCGCTTGCCCAGTGGCTTTTCGGGGGTGGTAGCTGATGTTCGACGAAGCTAAGTCAGTGCGCGATTTCGTCCGCGACCGAGCGGTCTCTTCCGGATGGACGTTCGTGCCGGGCAGCCAGACGCGCGCTGATGATTCAGGCGGTATCCTCTTGTCAACGATCCGTGAGGCGCTGGAGCGCCTCAACCCGGAGATTGGCTACAGCCCTGCGCTAGCGGACGAAGTCCTTCAGAAGCTCCAAGCCGTTGCGATCTCGGCTCGCCAAAGCGGTAACCTCCTGACAGCGAACGAGGAGTATCGCGCCTGGCTCGTCGGCGATCGTTCGATGCCCTTCGGTCCCGGCGGCGAGCATGTTCCGATTCGGCTCTTTGATTTCGATGACCCGTACGCGAATGACCTGGTCGTATCAACCGAGGTGACCTTCTCGCAAGGCGCTGTCACTCGTCGCTTCGACTTGGTCTTCTGGGTGAACGGCCTGCCACTCGTGGTGGGAGAGGCCAAGACGCCGACACGTCCCGCCTACTCCTGGGTGGATGCGGCGGCGCAGGTCCATGACGACTATGAGAAGAACGTTCCGGTGTTCTTCGTGCCGAACGTGCTCTCCTTTGGGACCGACGGCAAGGACTACCGTTACGGTTCAGTCGGGATGCCCATCGACCTGTGGGGCCCATGGCGAGAGGCTGACTCTAACCCGACTCCGAGCCTGGAGGCTGTGGGGGCGGCGGTCGATGCGATGCTTCGCCCCGAAGTGATCCTCGACTTCCTGCGCTTCTTCGCCGTGTTCGCCACGGACAAGAAGCACCGCAAGATCAAGGTTATCGCTCGCTACCAGCAGTTCCAGGCGACGACTCAGATCGTCGATCGAGTTGTGGCGGGCCGCATCAAGAAGGGTCTCATCTGGCACTTCCAGGGGTCGGGCAAGTCACTTCTGATGGTCTTCGCCGCGAACAGGCTCCGCGCTCACCCGGCGTTGAAGTCCCCGACAGTCGTCATCGTGGTTGACCGAATCGACCTCGACACCCAGATCACTGCGACATTCAACGCGACCGACGTGCCCAACATGGTCTCGACCGATTCACGCGAGGAGCTCCATCAGCTTCTGCGACAAGGCACTCGCAAGGTCATCATCACGACGATTCACAAGTTCGCTGAAGCCGGGGGAGTGCTCGACGACCGTGAGAACATCATCGTCATGGTAGACGAGGCGCACCGCACCCAGGAGGGTGACCTCGGCCATCAGATGCGCTCCGCGCTCCCGAATGCGTTCCTCTTCGGCCTGACCGGAACACCCATCAACCGGGCGGACCGCAACACCTTCTGGGCCTTCGGCGCAGAAGAGGACGCCGGCGGCTACATGTCCAAGTACTCGTTCTCGGACTCCATCCGAGATGGGGCAACTCTGCCGCTCCACTTCGAGCCTAGACTGGTCGAGCTTCGAGTAGACCGTGATGCTCTGGACGCCGGGTTTGAGGCGCTCGCGGAGGGACTCTCCGAGACAGAGCGGGCGGTGCTTGCCAAGAAGACCGGCGAGGCAAGCCGGCTCATCAAGGCGCGCGAGCGGGTAGCCGCGGTCGCCGCTGACATCGCTGCCCACTACAAGGCGAACGTCGAGCCCAATGGCTTCAAGGCTCAGGTCGTCGTCATCGACAAGGAAGCATGCGTTCTCTACAAGCAGGCGCTCGACGAGATCCTGCTGCCCGACGAGAGCGCGATCGTCATGTCGATGGACGCCCGCGATCCTCAGGAGTGGCGCGACAAGCACGGCCTCGACAAGGACGCGGAGGCGCGGCTGCTTGACCGCTACCGTGACCCGAACGACCCGCTCAAGGTGCTCATCGTCACTGCGAAGCTGCTCACCGGCTTCGATGCGCCCATTCTGCAGGCGCAGTACCTGGACCGCCCGCTGCGAGATCACAACCTGTTGCAGGCGATCTGCCGTACCAACCGGCCGGCTCCGGGCAAGCCCTACGGACTAATCGTCGACTACCTTGGCATCTTCGATGACGTGGCGCAGGCGCTCGAGTTCGATGACGAGTCGGTCAGGCGTGTTATCACGAACCTCAACGAGGTGAAGGCGCAGCTACCAGCAGCGATGCAGGGTGCACTCTCGTTCTTCCCAGGCGTGGACCGCACGATTGAAGGGCACAAGGGCCTCATGGCTGCGCAGCAGTGTCTCCCTGACGCCGAGACACGCGACAAGTTCGCAGCCGCATACGCGTTTCTGTTGCGCCTGTGGGAGGCGCTCTCACCTGACCCGGTCCTCAACGAATACCGCGACGACTATCGCTGGCTGTCCGACGTGTACGAATCGGTGAAGCCCTTCGACCCTGCCGGCCGCCTGGTGTGGCATCGCCTGGGGCCCAAGACGCTCGAGCTCGTCAACGAGCATGTCCACGTTGATGTAGTACGCGAAGACTTGGACACCATCGAACTCGAGGCCGAGCTGCTCGAGTCACTCGGCGAACTCATCGATGAGGCGGAGGCGAAGAAGAAGGCTAAGCACCTCGACATCTTGCTTGCTGCGCGTTTGGGCCGGCACAAGAACGACCCACGGTTCGTCGCGATTGGTGAACGACTCGAGGCGCTTCGCGACAAGTTCTCGGCGGGCCTGATGAACAGCGTCGAATTCCTGAAGTCCTTGCTCGAGCTCGCCCAAGAGACGGTTGTCATCGAGAAGACCGTCGAGGCGCTGTCGAAGGAGGAGCAGGGCAAGGCCGCACTCAGCGCTCTCTTTGAGTCTATCCGGACCGAGGAGACTCCGGTCATCGTCGCCCGTGTGGTCGAGGACATCGACACCATCGTGCGGGAGGTCCGCTTCCCAGAGTGGCAGGCTACGTCAGCCGGCGAGCGCGAGGTCAAGAAGGCGCTGCGCCAGACACTGCTCCGCTACAAGCTGCACCGTGAGCAGGAGCTCTTCGATAAGGCATACGGCTACATCCGGGAGTACTACTAGCATGGATTCCGCTGACGCTTCAAGACGGTACGACACGACGCAGCAGCCGGACCTTCGATCGCGACCAGCGGTAACGATGGATCTGGAACAGAGGAGGGTGTTCGAAGAGCTTGTTGGTGTGCATCCTGACCTCGGCAGCTATTACTTCGGCGCGGTGACAGTGCTCTCGGACACCTCGAATCCGGAGGCCCCGTATCAGGCCGCCCACAGTCTGCGCGAGCTGATGGAGAAACTGCCGAAGTATCGGGACGTGGATGTCGCGGGTGGTGTAGGCCAGCTCAAGGTAGTCGCGCAGCGTGTTCAGGCGTGGTGGTTGGACCGAAAGGCGCAAGGACTTCGATGCCTCAAGGGTGCTTGCGAGGTTGAAGGGGGAGATCTGGTCAGTGTTCTTGACGAGCTGGATTCTGTACTCGTTGGGTCAATGACAAGATCACAGGAAGCCGAGGCCGCTCTGCGGTCGTTCGATCCTGCGGGGGCCGATGTCGATTCGCGCACACTCAAGGATTGGCGACGTCTCAGGGGCAAGCTCTCAGACCTAAGTCACCACAGTGATACTGTGCCGCCGGAGAGTGTCCATGTACTTCTGGTCCAGTTTGGGAGCCTTTTCTTGTCTCTGGCGAGCCCGACACCCAGCGATGACCTCTCCCTGCTGGACGACATCATGAGGGAGATTGAGAGCCCACATGAGTGATCACATACAGAGAATCGACGAGGTCATCGCGACTCTGCGAAAGGGCTCGACTCAGCAGAGCTACTTCTTCACTCGCGTGAGGGATCCGCGATGGCTTGAGCCCCTTCGTGAAGCAGGTCTGTTCGCGAAGCCCTATCAGTCTATCCGGTCGGGCGAAGGCGTCAGGTATCCAAGCTGGCCTCAGGCAGAGTATCTCGAACGAGTTGCCGAATCAGAATCGGACTGTGTGTTCGCAGTGCTCATGGAGATGTCTTCTACAGATAACGAGCGTGTCTGGGGACAGTTGGCCGGCGTCGCCATGAATCTCTCTCCCGACAAGGCGGCCGCCTGGTCTGAACGACTGAGCGTGTGGGTGAGCGACCAGACTGCACTATGGGGGATGCTAGCCGAAAGTGCTGCGGGACTCTGTGGCTACCTTGCGCGCAACGGAGAGACGGAGGCCGCGCTCGGCATTGTCGACGCAATGCTTGCACTTCGCGATGAGCCCGATCCGGTTATGTCGAGTCTCACCAAGTCCACTCGTCGGCGCGCTCGCATGAAGCTGGGGCCGTACGAGATGCGCGAGTTCATCAGTGCTGTTCGAGATCCGCTGGTCGCGGCGGACGGCACAGGCTACTGCAGATTGTTGCTGGATCGCCTCACGACATCGGTGTACCTGAGCGTGGGCGAGGACGTCACCCAAGGAACTGACTACTCCGATATATGGAGACCGTTGGTCTCGGAAGATGAGCGTTACGGACACGATGATGTTCGTGATGAGCTCATTGATGCACTCAGGGATTCGCTCATTCAACTGTCCGACGTGTCGCCCGGTGATGCAAGGCAAGTGCTCGCGGACATGCAGGGCGAGCAGGCGCTGGTCATTGCGAGGAGGATCGCCCTTCACGTGATATCTGCTCGACCGAGAGTATTCGCTGATCAGCTAGATGCTATCGCGATCAACCCGGAGTACTGGGCTGACACCAGGGTCTGGCCGGAAATGGCAGAGGTTCTCCGGGTCTACTGTTCAGGCGCAGGGCCGGAGAGCGTACTTGAGGTGATCGCGTTGGCTGAGGCCGGGCATGAGGCGGCCGCACTTCGGGATGTACGAGACGCCGATGGGGAACCGCTGCCTGAGGAGCAGATTCAGCGATACGCAGAGGGCTGGCTTCACCGAAGACTTGCTGTGCTTGAGCAATGGCTTCCGGAGCAGTCGAAGAAGCGTCTGGCCGAGCTTGATGCATCCAGGGGGGAGATCAGCGACCCGCGCCTGCGGAATGACCGGGGCGAATCATGGGTGGGCCCAACCAGCCCGTTGGATGTCGCCCGGCTCAAGTCCATGACCATTGACGAGATCGTCGAGTATCTCGAACACTGGCGACCCACCGGTGAATGGATGTCGCCCACCTACGAGGGGCTTGCGCGTACGCTGCAAGCCGATGCCAAAGATCGGCCCCTAGAGTACTTCCATCGTGCTGAGGCAATCGCAGAAGCGCACCCTTCGTACGTGGGTGCTCTTCTCCAGTCAATTCGTGAGGTGGCCGATGTTGGACCGGAGCTGTGGGAGAGGGTGATCGCCACATGTGAGTACGTGCTCGGCAGAGATGACAGCGCGCCGGTCCACGATGATGGCGACGGCTGGGACTATAGTTGGCACAGCGTGCAACGAACGGTCGCCTCTCTCCTGAACCACTCTCTGGAACGTCGCCCAGTCTCAATTTCCGTGATGCTTGCTGGTCGCATATGGGCGTTGGTTGACGTGCTAGCTCAAGACAGTGATCCCACACCGGAGCAGGAAGCTCAGTATGGGGGCAGCAACATGGACCCCTTGACGCTCGCGATAAACAGCACGCGTGGAACGGCAATTGAGGCCGCATGCGCGTACATGGTCTGGCGACGTCTCCGTGCGGATGACGATGGAGTGCAGCTGAACATGGCCCAGTTGCCCGAGGTCGCCGACCTGATGTTGCTGCACACGGAGAGAGCTGAGGACCCATCGGTTGCGGTGCGGGCAGCGATGGGCGTTTCGCTTGGCCGGTTCGCGTGGTTCGATGAGGAGTGGCTGAGTAGCCATATCGAATCGTTCCTGCCAATGGAGCATGCATCTCGGGATCTGTGGGAGGGCGCCTGGGGCGCATTCCTCAACTACGCGAGACCCTTTGGCGCCGCGGTACAGCTATTCAGATCATCATATGAGTTGTCCGTCGACTTGCTATCTGACGAGTCAGCGATTTGGGTCAACCACGATTGGCGGTCCAAGATCGGACAGCACCTGGTCTCATTCGTCATCTGGGGCACGCTAATTCCAGATGATGCGCTGTTTGAAGGATTCTTGGAGAACGCCCCTGCCGATATGTCGGGCGCTGCGGTTGGCTTCTTGGGCGAGATCGTCAGAGATGCACGAGGGTTGGAGCCGGAGGTCCTTCAACGAGCGATGCAAGTCTGGGATGCGTCGATGCGAAAAGGGGAGACGTACTTCGAAGAGGTGCATCGCCCGCCTGAAGGCGCCAGCAACTTCGCACCGTGGTTCGCGGCTGAATCTCTCGATCGGGGTTGGCGCATACAGCAGCTTCTTCGATCGCTGGAGCTCTATCATGCAGTGGAGAATGGCTATCAGGTGATGCGTTCTCTACCGGACTTCGCCATCGACTATCCCGTGGAGTCACTGCGTGCACTTAGAAGGCTCCTTCGCGCCGACAGTGATCGATTCATTACATCGTCCTCATTCGATGCAATTGGACAGACGGTGCAGGGCGCTGTTGGGTCCGGTGACGCGAGTGCTCGAGAAGAAGCGAAGGCCGTCGTGGACTTGTTGACCTCGATGGGCAACTACGAGGCTCGAGGATTGCTTCCTTCCTAGTGCCGTAGGCTGTATTGGGCGGGACCATGCGCGCTCAAGCTTCCATGCGCGCGTTCACATCCTGCTCGAGTCTGCCACCGGTAGCGAAGCAGATACGTAGCGTCTCCAAGCAGAAATCAGGCAGTGTCCACACCCCCAGCGCGTACGTATCGTTCTTGCCGTGGAAAGGCTACATCGTTGCTGCGTTCTTGGGTAACGCGGGTCTGGGGGCTACGGGGAAGATCCGCGTGATCGCCGCGCGCTAGGTCGTTGGTGACCTCTAGATGGTGTGTCTAGTCGAACCCAAGCGCACTGTATGATCGCGTATGGATGGCATCCAGTGGAGTATCATTGCAGTGAATGGGTGCCGGGAGGGGGCGACCGGCGCAAGGTCATCGGGATGCCGTGCGGACGTCAACGATGCACGCGGGGTAGAGATCAACAGCTGTGGGGGGCACTATGAGGCATGGCGCATCCAGTCGAGGACGATGGGACGAGCGAGCGGCGCGAGCACTCTCGTCCTTGCTTTCCGTAGTGCTCTGCCTGTCCAGCACCCTGTTCGCACCCTCCAGTGCCCTCGCCGCAACGACCGGCATCACAGAGCGCGTGAGCGTGGCAAGCGACGGGGCGGAGGCAAACGGTTGGTCCCCAAGCGGTATCCCCTCAATCTCTGCGGACGGTCGCTACGTCGCTTTTGGCTCTGATGCAACGAACCTGGTTGCGGATGACACGAATGGCGAGATTGACATCTTCGTACACGACCGTGTCACCGGTATCACCGAGCGGGTGAGTGTGGCAAGCGATGGATCCCAGGGGAACGGTGCTCTATTGAGACCCGCAATCTCTGGGGACGGCCGTTGCGTGGCTTTCTTGTCGCTGGCCACCAACCTTGTGCCTGGCGATACGAACGGACTTAGTGACGTTCTCGTCCATGATCGTGTCACTGGTGTCACCGAGCGGGTGAGTGTGGCAAGCGACGGATCCCAAGGAAATGGTCGATGTCTCTGGGTCTCAATCTCTGAGGATGGCCGCTACGTCGCCTTCGCCTCTGATTCAACGAACCTAGTCATGGATGACACCAACGGCGCAGACGACATCTTCGTCCACGATCGCGTTACCGGTATCACCGAGCGGGCGAGTGTAGCGAGCGACGGTGCGCAAGGAAGTGGCGACTGCGGCGATGTTTCCATATCCAGCGACGGGCGGTACGTAGCGTTCTCGTCGATGGCCCCAAACCTCGTACCGGGTGACACCAACGGCGCAGGCGACATCTTCGTCCACGATCGCGCCACCGGTATCACCGAGCGGGCGAGTGTAGCGAGCGACGGGACACAGGTATCCGCGCAATCTCATGTGAGCTGTCCCTCCATATCTGGCAATGGCCGGTACGTGATGTTCAACTCGTATGACAGCAACCTTGTGCCCAACGACACGAACGAGACATGCGACATCTTTGTACATGATCGCGTGAGCAACCAGACCGAGCGAGTGAACGTGGCGACTGATGGCGCACAGGCCAATGATTACACGTATTCCTATTGGGAGGGAATTTCCAGCGATGGTCGCTATGTGGCGTTTGTATCCGTGGCGTCCAACCTCGTACCTGATGACACAAATGGAGTCGCTGATGTCTTCATCCGGGATTGTGTCACCGGTATCACCGAGCGGCTGAGCGTGGCAAGCGAGGGGACACAAGGAAGTGACCAAAGTGGTGGTCCCTCCGTATCTGATGACGGCCGTTTCGTGGCGTTTGGATCAGGAGCTCCAAACCTCGTACTGGGTGACACCAACGACACCTGGGACGTTTTCGTCCACGACCGGTTCACTGGTGATCCAGGTACTACTGATGAAGACCCTGTTCTCCAACCGACTGGGGATGCCGCTGACGCTTCGAAGCAGACTGCCCTTCCCATCCTTGTCTACATCGCGGGGCTGTATTCCAACACGGGTGTGGGTCCGGGTGTGAACTACTCAGATTCAGACTATGGCCGTCCTTGGGACTACCTGTTCCGCTCGGCCCGAATGTCGAGCCTTGCGGTTGCGGCCCACTATATCGTGCCGACTACCGAGTATGCCACCGACCCGATAGTCATCGATTCCCGCGGCGATCTGGATACGAACGTGCGCAGACTCTCTCGGTGGCTCTCGAGCCACAGCGCGGAGTTCGAAGGTCACCCCATAGTCCTTGTGGGCCATTCCTACGGTGGCGTGATTGCGAGAGGGTTGGTCTCCACTCCCAGCGCGCTTTTGGGCTCCGGTGTCGCGGACCAGATCGCCGGTATCATCCAGTTCGGTTCTCCCAATGTGGGGTCGCCCGCCGCAACGCTCGGGGACCTTGCCGGTTCCGAGGCGCTTCACATCAAGGACTGCGAGGCGGTAAACGACCTGACGCCCTTGGCGATGTCACGCTGGAACATGAACCACTCCAACCCCGGGTATCCCATATACCGAATCAGGGGATCCTATCTGCCCGACGCACTGTCCACCTCGGGAAGGCTGAGCTTATGGGAGCGGCTGTTCCTGTCGGGCACCTGGGCGCAGTTCGACTTCGATGTCACGGATGGTGCCGTGTGGGGCGAGTCGATCGAGGGGGCGCTGTCTTCGGAGTACCACACCGGCTACTCGTTCACCGTCCCGCTGCTCAAGCACTCGAGCACTGTTCCCGGGCACGATTTCGATGAGATCGTCCCCCAAAGCGACGAGGCGGCCACCCTTCTCGCGTTTGACACCATGATATGGAGGCTGCGCTCCGGGTTCGCGAGTGTTCATAGCGGTCTTGCGGCAAGCGCGATGTCTGCCATCACTCCGGCTGAGATAGAAGGCGAGGTGTTGCAGACTAGTCGCCTGCTGCCTGAGCGAGACGTGGAGGTCGTATCGAACACGCTGACTGATATCGATGTCGTCCTCGACGCCGGGACGATCGTGTATCTCACGAGCGAGGACGCGGCGCCGACCTGTTCTGTGGCCGGGCCCGCCTCGCCGACGGTCCTGCAGGCCAGCAATATCGCCGAGGGTGTCTACTCGACGGTTCTCGAGATCGATCCATCTATGACCGGTACGCACACTCTCTCCGTTGGTCTCGATGGTTCCGCCACCGGCACAGTCCGTCTGAGTGGCGTCTCGTCTGCGGGCGCCACACTCTCTGTCGAGACCTCGCCATCCGAGCCTTCCGAGGGTGATCCTGTGAGCGTGCAGGCCAGCTTCCTCGACGCGGATGCGGCCCCGATCATGGGTGCGAGTGTCACCCTGCATGCCACATGTGACGAGACCTCACTTGACGTCACGATGGCTGACGATGGCGTGGCACCCGATCTCGTCGCAGGCGATGGCGTCTACACCGCCACGTTCGTGCCGTCCGTCCACGGCACGTGGGTGGTCCGCACCGATGCCTATTCTTCGAGTGCTGAGCGCAGCGCCTCGACTGTGCTGCAGATCGGCTCGGCTTCGTGGGCCACGATCTCGGGTGCGGCGGAGGAGACCACAACGGCGGGTGCGGGCGCCACCTACGCCACGTGGGGCGTCGCAGCCGAGGTGAGCGCCTCAGAGCCCGGCACCTACACGTTGGCTTGCGACGTGACCGACGCCACAGGCGCGCTCGTCGCTCAGCCGGCGGAAAGCGCGGTGCTGTCGGTCGAGACCACGACGCTCGTGGCCTGGGTCGAGGGCGCGGAGCTTTCCGGGGTCGCTGAAGGAGCCCTCACCGTCTCACGGGTGCGCCTCACGCGTGAGACGGAGGACGGGGACCTGCTCGCGGATGCCACCGACGGCTTCACGACGGCATCCTACATCCCGAGCGACTTCGAGGCGTTCTGCATCTCGATGCCTGCCTTGAGTCCCGACCCCAGTCCGACCAGTACCATCATCTTCTCGGGCACTGCCGTCTACACGCCTGCGACGGTGTCGCTTGTTGAGTACTCGCTTGACGCGGGTGCATCGTGGACGCCGGCCGTGGCCAGTGACGGTGCTTTTGACGAGGCATTCGAGGACTTCGAGATCGCACTGGACCTTGCCGATGGCGCCTACGGGCTGCTCGTACGTTGCGCCGGCAGTGATGAGGCCACGATGCCGGCGGCTGCCTGGGCAGGAGACCGTTTCATCGTCGACACCGTAGCACCTGCCGCTCCGACCGGTGTCGGAGCGATGCCCGCCATCGAGGGCGTCTCGGTGTCGTGGGATCCCTCTGAGCCTTCCACGCTCACCGCGGCCGCCGTCTACTATGAGGTCGAGGTCGACGATGTGCCGGTGACGAGCACGTACGGGACATCCGTGCTCCTGAACGAGGTCGACTCTGGACCCCATTCGATTCGCGTCGTGCCGGTCGATGAGGCCGGGAACCGCGGGGAGGCGGCCGTTCTGCTCATCGACGAGACTCCGCCTGTCACGCTTCGTGTCGCGGCTCCCTCCTCACCAGACGGTGATGACGGCTGGCATGTCACCACTCCTGAGATTACGCTCAGTGCGAACGAGCCTGCCACCACTTACTACGCCTGGGACGAGGCCGACCTTTCAGTCTATGATGTGCCGCTTTCGGCCCCCGAAGGCATCCATACGCTGTCGTACCTGTCGGTGGACGTCGCCGAGAATCGCGAGGACACGGCGACGGCAACCTTCAAGGTGGACACGATAGCGCCTGGTGCGCCCTCATCACTCGAGGCTGCGGTCGGCGGTACGGACTCGATCGACCTCTCCTGGTCGGCCGCCACAGATGACGGCAGCGGTCTTTCGGCCTATCTCGTCTATCTGGCTGATGACACGTACCTGGGCGAGACGTCTGCGCTCACCTACACCGCAGATGGTCTTGATCCGGATACCGCCTACTCCTTCTACGTGAAGGCAAGTGACGTCGCCGGCAACCTGTCAGCGGCTAGCGCTGGTGCAGGGGCGATCACGGATGCGGACCCCAAC
>LDZT01003545.1_pt1 | contig 28571 bp, 21 predicted proteins | sample 615521 | NCBI WGS metagenome assembly LDZT01 (sample SAMN03408292, study PRJNA278302) | terrestrial metagenome | isolation source: oil reservoir sample SB1 | place: USA: Alaska, North Slope, Schrader Bluff formation | collected 2011-09 | reverse complement strand
TTAGCAAAAGATTTACAAAAGAAGCTTTTTGTTACTCTCAATGCAATACCTCACAATTCTGAATTGGATCTCTTACCTGATTATATAAGCTATTTGGAAAGTTTAAACGTTGATGGGTTAATAGTTGCAGATTTGGGTGTATTTAATCTTGTGAAAAGAAGCTCAAACTTACCTTTGATCATTAGCACCCAGGCAAGTAACACCAATTGGGCTAGTGTGGCCATGTGGAGGGATCTAGGAGCGAAGAGGGTTATATTGGCAAGAGAACTTTCATTAAGTGAAATATCAGAAATCAGAGAAAAAGTTCCAGATATAGAAGTTGAAGTATTCATCCATGGAGCAATGTGTGTATCTATTTCAGGTAGATGTCTATTAAGTAATTACTTAACGGGACGAGATGCCAACAGAGGGCAATGTACACAGCCCTGTAGATGGAAATACTATCTAATGGAAGAAAAAAGACCTGGGGAGTATTTTCCTGTGGTTGAAGATGAAAGAGGAACGTACATTATGAATTCTAAAGATCTTTGCTCTATCGATTTTCTTGACAAAATAATCGAAACCGGGGTTGATAGTTTAAAGATAGAAGGAAGGATGAAAAGTAGTTATTATGCGGGAGTAACGACCAAAGTGTACAGACAGGCAATCGATAGTTATTACAATAAAGAATACACAAAGGAACTTATCGATTGCTTAAAAAAAGAACTTGAAAGTGTCAGCCACAGGGAATACACAGCCGGTTTTTATTTTAATAGGCCGGATGAAAACTCCCAAAATTATAAGACTTCTTCTTACGTTAGAAATTACAAATTTGTGGGAAAAATAATCGACAAGATGTCTAAAGATCAATATATTGTTGATGTCAGGAATAAGATAGAAAAGGGTGAAGAATTAGAAATTGTAACCAAAAAAGGCGAAAATACTAAAATATTATTGGATCAAATAGTAAATCTTGAAGATGGTAGTTTAATTGACAGTGCAAATCCCAACCAAAAAATAATTTTGAAGTGGGATAATTCCCTAGATGTCGGGGACTTGATCCGAGTTCCTAACAAAGGAGGCAGTAATCAAATTGATTGAATTGATAGATCTTACAAAACGTTTTTCTGAAAATGTAACGGCTGTGGATCATGTAAACTTGCTAATAGAAGATGGGAAAATTTTTGGGTTTTTAGGGCCTAACGGTGCAGGAAAAACAACCACTATAAGCATGATTACTGGTTTGTACAAACCAACTTTTGGAAGAATTATTTATGATGGTATGGATTTTCAAAAAGAACCTATAAAGATAAAAAAGTTGATAGGTTTTGTTCCGGATGAACCATTTCTTTTTGAAAAGATAACCGGAATATCTTACCTAAATTTTATAAGTGATGTATTTGAAGTACCGCTTGAAGAACGCAAAAAAAGAGGGGAATGGTTGATAAAAACCTTTAAGCTCGAAAACGCTATTAGCAACCCCATTTCTACTTACTCCCATGGGATGAAACAGAAGTTAGCTCTGATTGCTGCGTTGATCCACAACCCAAAGTTCTGGATTCTCGACGAGCCGATTGTTGGACTTGATCCTGAATCAGCTTTTATTCTAAAAAATCTTATGAAAAAACATGTGGAAGCAGGAAATATAGTATTTTTTTCCACACATATTATGGAAATTGCAGAAAAAGTTTGCGATGAAATAGCCATCATTAATAAGGGAAGAATCATCTTTGAAGGTTCTATAAAAGATCTAAGAAAGCTCAAAGGGGATAAAAGTTTGGAACAAATATTCTTAGAGGTGACAAATAGTGAAAGTGAAAAGATTGATTTCTCTTATCTTGATTAAATTAAATCAGCACTATGGAATTTCCAAAACTAAATACTCCATAAAAAGGAATAAAAGCGATTTAATTACTTTTATAGTTATTTTTTGCGCACTTGTAACAACGGTCGTTGCCTATTCATTTCCCTACCTCAACATGCTTAAAAATACTTTGGAGACTTACACAATCTTGAATATACAGCCATTATTTCTGGCAAATTATTTTGTCTTAGCTGGTTTTTTTGGCTTCTTCTTAGGTGCTTTTCTGCTGATTGGAGAATTATTTATCAATAAAGATATGAAATTTTTATTAACCTTACCTTTGAAACCTTATGAAGTTATTTTAGGGAAATTATCTGTGATTTTATCAGATCAAATGTTTATTTCATTGATATTATTGCTGCCTTCTTTGATTTATTTTGGGGTTTATACTAAACAAAATTTTTTATATTATGTGATATTCATAATTATTTTTCTTTTTTCGCAAGTATTTCCCATGACCGTGGTTTTACTCTATACTTTGTTCACTTCAAGATTATTAAAAAAATCTAATAGACGAGAACTTCTATTGTATTTATCAACAATTTTTCTTATGGTTATCTTTGGTTTATATTTGTTTTTATCTGGGTCAAATTTTTCAATAAATATGCAAAATAGCAACGAAATACCCAATATTTCTATCAATCCTGATAGCGTCATTACTAGGTTAGCAAGGATTTATCCCCCCGCTTTTTTAGCTGTAAAATCTTTAACTAGTGGCATTTTTTTAAATTTAGTATGGCTTTTATTGTTCCTTGGTTTCCATTTATCCCTATTAATTTTAACGTTGTATATTGGTGAAAAGTTATACTTTTCTAATTATTCTTCCTTGATAGAATCAAAACCTTTAAATAGAAAATCTAAAACTCAAGAAAATTATAACTTCTTCAACAAAGAATCAACTTTAGAAAAAGCTTTATTAAAAAGGGAGTGGTTGTATTTTTTGAAAACGCCTTCATTTTCAGTCAATGGATTTGCTAATGTTTTAGCTTTTCCTATAATATTGATAGTCTTTGGTATTATATTCAATAATGTGGAACTAGGCTTAAGTAGGGAAATAATCAGCACGATATTACAATACAAATTATTCATTGTTGGTTTTGTTGCAACCTTAGCTTCGTCTATAAACGGTCTTTCTTATTCATGTTTTTCAAGAGAAGGAAATTTGATAAAAGAACTGAAAATAATACCAGTGAATGTAGATCAAATTTTGAGGGTCAAAATTAAACATATTATGCAAATAAGCTCTTTAGGTTTTGTTTCTGGTTTAATTATTGGTACGTTTCTTTTTAAACTAGATCTTTACGAGTTTTGCGGAGCCATGATTTTATCGATTATTTTCAATTTATTTCTAAATATAATTCAAATGATTATTGATGCTTCAAAACCATACTTAAACTGGGATAATCCACAGAAGGCAATGAAACAAAATATAAATGGTTTGCTTGCTATATTGTTGGTTTTTGGAGTTGTAGGAATCGTAGGGTTCTTGATATATAAATTGGTTCCATTATTCAATCAGTATCTTATTTTCATCATTCTAAACTTCATATTCTTGATTTTTAGCTTAATACTATGGAGATATTTAAAAAGGAAAACCGTTCAACTCCTAAGTAGAGAATTATGAATAGTAAATTTTAAAAAAGCAAAAGACGTGATCAAAACCCCATTATCGCTGTTACAGCAAATACAATTATGAAAGAAATAAGAGTTGTAAGACTCACGAAACTGCTAGCGAGTTCGGAGTCATAGTTGTTTTTTACCGAATAAACGATCGCCATCATTGCACTTGGTAGCAATGGGGAAAGAAAAAGAGAAATTCTTTGCAGTTCTGTACTTACAGGGATTAGTAAAGTGAATAACGAAACTATAAGCCCCAATAAATACTTTGTGGTTACAGAAATCGTTAAGATCCTTCTGTGAACTTTTAGAGATACTATATTGAAATAAAAACCTACTAAAAACATTATCAAAAAATTATTGGCATCTTTTATAACCATCATAGGTGAAAGTACGAATTCAGGTAAATTAACGCCGTTTAGGAGAAAAGCTAAAATTAAAGCTATAAAAGGAGGAAATTCTAATAAGTCTACAATATGGAATTTGCCTCCTTTTCCTTCAGCAACAGATTTGCCAACCCCAAATACTATAAAACTGTTTCCTAAGTCGTAAAGTGCAAAGTAAGTTATTGATTCAATACCCCATAACATTTCTGCCAAAGGGTACATGAAAAGGCCAATGTTCACTCCACAAAAGGCTAATAGTATTACGGTACTTATTTTTACATCTTCGATTTTTAAAGTTCTTAATAAAAATTTCCCACCCCAAAAGATCAGCAAACTACCTAAAAAGCCTATCAGAACAAAAAATAATTTAGATAAATCTATTTGAGATGAAGTTATACCTATGAATACAGTCATGGGAAGAGTAAAATTGATTATCAAAGTTGTTAGGATATCACCTGTGTTTTTCGGCAAAAACCTTTTGGATATGTTTCCTATGGTTGCTATTATTACAAAGTTTATAAGTGCTGTCAATGACTTACTCCCCTTTTATTGGTAAAAATGTCTATTTTAGAAATTCTAAAGGTAGTTCCATTCTCACGGTTTTTAAAGGATCAACAACTTGGCAAATTTGAAGATTTCCAGCAGCGCTTAGTAAGAACATAGCTTGTTCTTTACTGAGTTTATATTCTTCGGTCAAAAAATGTACCATGTTTTTTGTTGCTGTAATTGAAGCTTCATCTAAAGATGGGTTTGAAGCTAATGTATAAATATTTTTTTCAGTTTTCACCATAGGCAATTTCCAATTTTTATCTTTTATTATATTGAATGAAACGGATACTTCAGTGGGGATTTCCACACCTGTCACGCAAACTTCCCCATCTCCCATAGCTGCATGTAAATCGCCTAAAGCAAATAAAGCTCCTTCAACATTCACAGGTAGATACACCGTAGTTCCTTCTCCAATGATATTACAGTCCATGTTTCCACCATGCTCTCCGGGTGTACCACAAGGTATATTCCCTTCCTTAGGAGCGGTACCAATAACCCCTATCATCGGTTTTAAAGGGATTTCATAGTCATACAAAAAAGCTTTGTTTTCTTTTATTGGTACTATTTTGATAAAACTTCGTTCAAAAGAATCACCTAAGGCTCCCATATCTTTGCCCGTTAACATTACACCATAATCTCGAGTTATTTTTATATTTTCTATATTAACTTCCAAAACGTCTCCCTCTTTTGCCCCTTCAATGAAAATAGGACCTGTAGCCGGATTAACTTTTTCCCAGTTTATTGAATCGAAAGGTTGGTTCTCAGATCTTATTTCATCACTTAAAGCATCTTTTGTCTCTATACTGATTTTCTCTTTGGGTTTAACCTTAGCCACAGGAGCATTTGTTTTAGAGAAACTAAATATAGAGTTTTCTTTTTTTATTTTCATCAACACAATCACCTCTTTTGGCATTTTTTGTAAAAAAAGAAACATTTTTTGGACTTTATTTATAATTAAAAAGAGTATAATATAATTAATATATATTTTATCATACAGATTTTAATTATATATAACTATAAAGGATTTACAGCGAATACTTTTTAAACAGGAGAGATTATGGTGGGAAATCATGAAAATACGCTAAAAGAACTACTGGATATGTATGAGTCCGCTTCAGAGATGTATGCAGGAACTATAATGCGAATAGATCTGTCTAATGGTAAGATCTTGTATTGAGAAAATTTAAAACAAATCACCGGTATTGGAAAAAACGAACTTCCAAATAATCTTGATGAGTTACTAGCTTTAATAAAAGAAGAAGATGTCCAAAAATTATCGATAAAGTTAATAGCAGTGAACACGAAGCAGAGTGTGCGATGAAAGTATCTTTGAAAAGTGATAAAGAAGATTTTAATTTTTTTGATTTAATTGGGGAGAAAAAAAGAAGGGACGGAAAAGATGTTTTATACGTTTTGGTTCGTAATCCTAATCAAAATTTCGGATTGATGAGCTTAGATACATTTTTTCCAAAAGAGGTAATTGGCAATTCTCTTCAGGCCATAGTTATAACTGATAAAAACAACAAAGTACTAAGGGTAAACAAAGCATTTTTAAAATTGACTGGCTATACTCTTGATGAGGTTATCGGTAAGATCCTCACTTTTGGGCTTCAAATATGCACGATAAAAATTTTTGGGGAGCAAATGTGGCAAGAACTTAAATCAAAAGGATTTTGGATCGGTAGAATAATAGATAGAAAATAGAATGGAGAAGTCATATTCCTTTATTCAAATTTCTTTGAAATTAAAGGATACAACAACGAAGTAATAGGGTATATAGCTATAAATACGGATATTACCAATAGGGTTAAAAAAGAAGAAGAAATAACAAGAGTACTCAAACATGATTCTTTGACAGGTTTGTCAAACGTGAAAGGTTTATTGGAGAGAATTGAAGAGGTTCTACAAAAAAAAACAAAAGAAAATAAACTTGCTCTTTTAATAGTGGAAATCGAAGAAATGTACAAATTAATTGATTTTTATGGTAAAGAGAAACAATTAAGAGATAAACGGGAGAGAGGAATGACAACAACGATTGAAGAAAAAATAGATTCTATAAAAAAGGAAATGAAAGAGATAATAGATAATAAACATTTGTATATTGCTTTTTCAGGAGGTATGGACAGTACCGTTGTGGCATTACTTGCAAAAGATATTTTTTCTAAAAGTAAGATTACTTTGGTGAACGTTTGTTTTGGTGGTTATTCTTACTCAAAAGGATTAGAAGCTGTTTTAACCTTATCCAAACAGTTGGGTTTAAAATTGTTTTTTTCACGTGGTGAAGAAGAACAGGAAGAGATAATGTACCATGGTCCAAATTGTAATCAATGTACAAGGATTGTAAAAATCGGAAAGGTAAAGCAGTTTTCTTATAAGGGGATAGTTGCTTCAGGTGCCAACTTATCTGATTCATGGGGCAATACGGGGATTAAGTTTTTTAATGGGATATACTCTCCACTTTTAAATTTGAACAAAGAAGAGATAAGGGAGATTTTGGAATACTATAATATGAAGATACCAAAAATTGGGGAGAATAATATAAGAGAAGGTTGTAAATACAAACATTTATTAAAAATGTCTGTTAATAGAGATTATCATTCAAGAGCTGATATCATTGCCAATGAAGTGATTCACGATGTGCTTGATTTTTACGATGTTCAAAGAGACATTGCAAACGTTAAAATTGTTGGTCCTCTTTCAAAGAATATCGCTCTGATTAATGTTAAACCCTTACCATCTAAAAAAATTTTAGAAGAGATAAAACGTCTCCTTCAAAATGAAGATACCATAGATTTTGTGGATATAGTAGATAGCGCTTTAAAGCTGAAGATTTTGGTAAATCCAGGTATATATAACAATGAAGAGTCAAAATACTGGATATTAAATGGGCGATTGGCTCCGGAATTTGCGATGCCCATAAGCGCCGAATGGGTAAAAAGCTCAAACTACAAATTATGGACTTTTGCTGTGGTGGATTATAAAAAGTTATAAAAAATCACAATTTTATCCCTTTGGATAGAACCGAGTGATATGTAAAAAATTTATACTATAATTATTAATATTTGAGGAAGGAGGATAGTATGGTATATATAATCATTTCTATTGTATTTTTGTTTATATTGGCCTTTGTTTTTTACACGGGGATAAAAACCGCTATCTATGTTCGAAGAATCACTAAAGAAGAAGACAAACCACCTGCTTTCACTCCTCCCAGTCCGAAAAAGGTTATAAGAAATCGATTTAAAAGTTCTCTATTTGAAACGGCTATTACTTGTTTAGAAAAAGAGGTCGAAAAGGATTATGTACTTAAATCTATTATAGAAAAGTTACCTCTCTTTTTAAAAGCCGATTCTTGGAGTTTTTTAATAACTCCACCTGATGGTAAATGGAGATTTTTATTCTGGTCAAAGAATTTAGACTTTCTTCCTTTAGAAGAACTTGCCTCAGAAATACAAATTAGTGGAGAACATATTAAAAAAGTATTAGATACAAAAAAAATACTTTTCATAAAGGACACTAAAACGAATACTCTTTGGAATCAAAAACATAGCTTGTCCAAGTCTTGGTTGGGCATACCGATTATCGTAAAAAATGAAATAATAGGTGTTTTGAATGTTGATTGGTTTAAGAAAGCAAAGGTATCTGAATTTGAAAAAGAATTAATAAATTACTTTTTAGAAGATGTAGATAGGATTTTAAAATCTATTTTTTCTTTGAATGAACTGTATCTAAATTCAAAGGTAGATATATTAACCCGAGTATACAGTAGAAAAGGCCTTGAAAAATATATTTCTCAACATAAATCCGATAGTTCAAAAAAGGCGGTTATTTTTCTGGACTTTGACAATTTTAAAAAGATTAACGATAATTTTGGGCACACCGTTGGAGATCAAGCTTTAAAAATTCTTACAAAGAGAATTCAAAATTCTATTAAATCTGATGATTTAGTCTTTAGGTTCGGAGGAGACGAATTTGTTATAATAATAAATGAAATAACTGAGAACAATAGTATTGATATAATTATACAAAGGATCAAATCAACTGTTAAAACCCCAATAACAATTAAGGATACATTGATAATATCTTCTATAAGTATAGGGTATTGTCTTGTTCCTGAAGAAGCTCCTGATATTGAGAAAGCCATTGAAATAGCGGACAAAAGAATGTATTTGGAAAAAGAAATACATTAATTAATATTAAGGAGGTATTACTAATGGGTATATGGTTGATCATTTTGTTGATTTTATCTGTTATTTTTATAATTTTTGCAACCGCTAGGTTGACGTTACACCCTTTCTTAGTTTTGCTTTTCACTGCTGTTTTGTTTGGTATTTTTTCTGGAATGAGTTTGATAGAAATAGTTGATTCAATCACCGGTGGTTTTGGAGGCACGCTTGGAAGTATAGGCATCGTGATCGCCGCTGGTACGATAATCGGGACTTTCCTTGAAAAGTCTGGCGGCGCGTTTAAGATGGCTGAGGCTACCTTAAAATTAACTGGGGAAAAGAGAGTTCCTTTGGCTATGGCTATAATAGGTTATATAGTTTCCATACCTGTTTTTTGTGACTCTGGATTTGTAATCCTTTCTCCTTTAAATAGGGCTGTTACGAAGAGGGCAAAGTTCTCCCTTGCAGCTACTGGTCTTGCCCTGAGTCTTGGATTATATGCTACACATACGATGGTTCCACCTACCCCAGGACCCATAGCAGCCGCTGGGATCTTAGGCGCGGATTTGGGGATGGTTATATTGATTGGGTTGATAGTTTCTATTCCTGCCATGCTTATAGGCGTATTATATGCCAATATAATGGGCAAAAGAATATATATTGAACCAGAACCAGAATTAAGCGATGTCGAGATAGAGGAAAGAACTAAGAAAGCTCCTTCGACTTTTAATTCTTTCATGCCCATAGTTGTGCCTATCATATTGATTCTTTTAAAATCAATTTCTGATTTCCCAACCAGACCTTTTGGGGATAGCGCTGTTAGAAGCTTTTTTGGGTTCGTTGGTAATCCGGTAATCGCTCTTTTAATAGGAGTTTTAATAGTTTTCACTTTACCCAAAAAATTAGATAAAAAGATGCTTTCTTCAAGTGGTTGGGTAGGTGAAGGATTGTTGAATGCAGCATCTATTATTTTGATAACGGGAGCTGGGGGTGCATTTGGAAGAGTCCTTCAAAATTCAGGAATTGCAAATGTATTAGGCGAAGGTTTAGCAACAGCTAATTTAGGTATCTGGCTGCCTTTTATCGTAGCTGCAGCGATTAAATCAGCTCAAGGATCTTCAACTGTTGCTATAATAACTACTGCATCGTTAATGGCACCATTGATGGGCTCTCTTGGTTTGACTACACCTGCTGCAATAGCATTGTCTGTGGTTGCCATTGGAGCTGGATCTATGGTGGTATCTCATGCTAACGATAGTTATTTCTGGGTTGTTTCACAATTTTCTAGAATGAGTGTCAATCAAGCTTATAGGCTTCAAACCCTGGGGACATTGTTAGAAGGAGTCACCGCAGCAATTGTTATATGGATTATAAGTTTAATGATATTGTAAGGAGTTGATTGTTTGAAAAATTTACGTGAAGATGCCTTTAGGATAATAAAAGGGTCAATAGACTTTGTTTTGCCAGAAAAAGCGGTTCAGCAAGAACTTGAGAAGTTGAGTTTAGATGATAATATTCATATAGTTGCTATAGGTAAAGCTGCTTGGAGGATGGCTAAAGCAGCAAAAGATTTCTTAAAGGATAAGGTAAAAGATGGAATAGTTATAACAAAACATGGCCATTCTCAAGGAACTATAGAAGGGCTCCAAATATATGAAGCAGGTCACCCTATTCCAGATGAAAATACTATAAAAGCCACAAAGAAAGCTATAGAATTGGTACAAAATTTACGCGAAGACGATGTGGTATTATTTCTTGTTTCCGGAGGAGGGTCAGCCCTTTTTGAGCTTCCCGCTGATGATCTTACTTTAGAAAACATAAAAAATGTAACAGATATGTTGTTAAAATCCGGGGCAAATATAGTGGAAATAAATACAGTTAGGAAACATCTCTCTAGAGTTAAAGGGGGGAATTTTGCAAAGTTAGTAGAACCTGCAAAAATATATTCTCTTGTTTTATCTGATGTGTTAGGGGACAGATTGGATAGCATAGCATCTGGTCCTGCATACCCTGACTCTACCACCATCAAAGATGTGGAAAAAATAATAAAAAAGTATGACTTACAACTCTCAGAAGAAATCTTACAAACTCTAAAAAAAGAGACTCCAAAACATCTAAACAACGTTGAAACAAGGATTATAGGTAGTGTAACTAAGGTTTGTGAAAGTGCTGCCAAGATTGCTCAAAGTTTGGGATATAATACTATGATTTTAACAACTACCCTTGATTGTGAAGCAAAAGAAGCGGGCTCGTTTTTAGCTGCAATAGTTAGAGAGGAAAAAGAAAGAGAAAGGCCATTAAACACACCTTGTGCAATAATTTTAGGAGGAGAAACAGTTGTTCATGTTAGAGGAAATGGTAAAGGAGGAAGGAATCAAGAACTGGTTTTATCAGCTGCACGAGGTATTAAAGGATATCAAGGAGTTTTGATTGCCTCGGTAGGAACAGATGGAACTGATGGCCCAACGGATGCAGCAGGTGGAATAGTTGATGGAGAAACGGTCAATAGGTTGCAAGGCAAAGGAATAGATGTTGAAAATGTGTTGAATGACAACGACTCATATCATGCCTTACAAAGTATTGACGGCCTAGTTATAACGGGACCTACTGGCACAAATGTAAATGATTTAACTTTTATACTCTGTAATTGAATCGTCAACGCTTCAATTTCTTAATAAACTCGTACGTCAATCTGGCGGTAATACCCCAAATAATTTTATCTTCGTATACATAAAAATAAATAGGGTATTTACCAACTCTCCAGTTATAATCTTTTCCATTAGGGATAAGATCAAAAGGGAAGCCTTCATCTGTTTCGTTTGTAAGATAAGTGTTATGCACTAAAGGTTCATGCGATAACAAATATTCTAAAGGTACCGTGAAAACTTCTTCAACTTCTTCATTAGGTTTTATTGTGTTAACGTTTATATTCAAAAAGCCAACATACGAATATATCAAATAATTAAAGGGAGTAAGGAGATAATCCGCTGCTCCCAATATTTCTATGTTATTTGGTTGCAAGTTCAATTCCTCACAACTTTCTCTAATTGCTGCATTTTTTGGTGTTTCGTTGGCCTCGATTTCTCCTCCAGGGAAAGAAACTTCACCAGGTTGTCTCACTAAAGTTTTTGATCTCAATTCGTATAAAAGTTGTAAAGAGTTGTCTTTTTGTATCAAAGGGATCAATACAGAAAAACAATTTTCTACTCCAATAGGTTTTGGAGAATGATCTTTAAAAATCTCTTTAATTTCATCAATATTCACACAATCACCTTATTCACCAAAATCTTTCAGAAAGTAATTTGGCAATAGCCTCCAAAAATGATCGATCGTCTTGATCAAAAGGAGCTTTTTCATGACTATCGATATCTATTTCACCAACAATATTTCCATTTTTATCAAATATAGGAACAACTATTTCTGCCTGGGTTTTTGGGCTGCATGAAAGATAGTTCTCTTCTTTGCTAACATCATCAACAACAAAGGTTGTTTTTGTGCTTGCGGCTTGCCCACAGATGCCTTGTCCAAACTTTATTTTTTTGTGTTCTGTTGGTTCTCCAACAAAAGGTCCTAACACAAGAGAATTTCTCTCTGCCTCATCGACTAGATAAAAACCCACCCAATTATAATAAGGGATTCTTTCAGATAACATTTGAGAAATTAATTTTAAAATACTCATCTTATCATTATAATTTTTATCAGTAATAAGTGTTTTTATCTTATCGTATAAAATCCAAAAGTCAGCTTTTTTCTTATTGGGTGTTGTAGTACTAATGAATTTCCTTATCGCTTCTTCTATTAAAGTTTTTGGATCTATCTTATCCCTATTGAAATAAAAATAAAGTATATCTACACCAATTATTGTTCCTTTGAATGATTCTAAAAATTCGTAAGGGCTATCACCCATGAATACAGTTAAATAAACCGCATAATCTCCTCTGTCAAGTTGAAACTCTTTAGAGGATTTTGTCAGGTCATTGATGATATCGGCTTTTAAATCTTTTATAATTTCTTGCTTGTACCAAAAAGCCTTGTCAAGTTCCTTTCTTCCAACTTTTTTAAATTTTTCAACAATCTCATCATCCCTGATGCCTTTTTTTTCTTGATAAAGATTTACAAAATTTAAAGTTCTCTTGTAATCTTGCCAAAATAAATTCCACTTTTCTTTTGGATAAGTCAATATTTCAAAAAAATAATCAGTAAAATCTCTAAAAACGCTTCTCATTAATACAAAGTGCCTCCTTTTGATTTTCGGATAACTATTAAATTATATCAAAACTGACTCATAAAATAAAAAACCACCTTTTCTGAAGAAACGGGCTTCCGCCTCTTAAGGAAAGGTGGATGGTGCCGAGGGCGGGACTTGAACCCGCACGGACTAAAAGCCCATAAGATCCTGAATCTTACGCGTCTACCAATTCCGCCACCTCGGCTTATTAACTGCTATTTGTTTAAATTATACCACTACAAAGGAATTTTGTGAATACCATTGGGGATATTTAATAATGTAACTTAGCATAATTATATATTAACTAAATAAATGTTTGCACGTTACTTTTTGTGTATTAAATATTCAATTGTAAATTTATAATTCTTAAATTTAGGATTCTCTAAAAACCAAATACTTTAGAAATAAAATAAATCTAGAGTTTCTAAAAGTAATATAATACAAAAAACTTAGGGAGGTTGGATAAATTGGAATTAACGCAACTAATAAGGGAAGCGGCAAAAAATCTAGAAACACCTTTTTTAGTATTAGACACTAATTATGTAAAGGAAAATTATTACAAGCTCAAAAATTCAATCAACGATGTCGAAATTTTTTATGCGGTAAAAGCCAATTCTCATACTAGCATACTAGAAACACTAAGAGATTTAGGAGCTTCTTTTGATGTTGCATCAAAAGGGGAAATAGAAAAATTAATGAACTTGGGAATTTCTACAGATAAAATGAGTTTTGGAAATACAATAAAGAAAGAAAAAGACATAAAATTCGCATGGGATAATGGAGTAGAATATTTTGCAGTAGATTCAGAGATGGAAGTTGAAAAGATTGCAAGAAACGCCCCGGGTGCAAAAGTATACGGAAGATTGTCAATGAGTTCCAACGATTCAGATTGGCCACTTTCGGGTAAATTTGGCACTGACGTAGATCATCTAATAGAAATCCTAAAATATGCAAAAAGAAAAGGTTTAATACCATATGGGGTGTCTTTCCACGTAGGCTCGCAATCATATAACAAATACAAGTGGAAGGAAGCAATTTTGAATGCCAGTGAGGTTTTTGAAAAACTTCACAAGCAAAAGATTGATTTAAAAATGCTGAATTTAGGCGGTGGTATTCCCGTAAAACATACAAAACCAGTGCCGGACGTAGAAGAAATTGGAGAAATAATAAATGAATCGATCAAAGAGTATCTTGGATGGGTGAAAGGGTTAAGAGTTTTATCTGAGCCGGGAAGGTCTATGGTTGGTAATGCAGGGATAATTGCCTCAAGAGTTCTTTTAAGGAGTAGAAAGGGTACACAAAACTGGGTGTTTTTAGATACCGGTGTTTTTCACGGTTTAATGGAAACCGTTGAAAATTTCAGGTACGAAGTGCTGGTGGAAGGCAAAGAGTATTCCGAAACAACAACTATGACCTTAGCTGGTCCTACCTGTGACAGTGTAGATACTATCTATGATGAAATTGAATTGCCAATTAATATTGATTATAACGACATAGTATATTTTATAAATACTGGTGCTTACACCAATGAATATGCAACATCCTTTAATGGTATAGGACCAATTAAAGTATACACAGTTGAAGATTTAGAAGCTCTATTAAAAGGCGAGATTGTATTCATGGAAGAAATGCAAAGCTAATTTTGTAAATTTACCATTAAAAATAGATGCTGAAAAAGCATCTATTTTTTTAAAATCAAATCCGATGAAATTAATCCATTTTAATAAATAATTATTAAGTTTTAGTATTTATTGGAAATAATATAAATACCAAGACTAATATAACTTAAGCGAGATCTTTGTTTTATGGTCTCATTTGTTTAAATATTGGATCGAAGTTTTTAAAATAATAGACTTAAAAAAAATATCAATTCACAATAATTTACAAATAAGTTCATAAAAAAGAAATTGACAAAAGGTAGAGTGATGTGGTAATATATACAACGCTGATGGATGAAAGAGTAAATGAAGTTTGTGTTTGTGTGCAAACGAAGTTCTTTAAAAAAAGGAAGAATTTTGAAATTGGGGAGTTTGATAGGTTAACCCCGTGATGTATGTTGGTCTTTGAAAAGTAGATAGAGGAGGTCCAAGAGTTTAGGATGAAGGGTTTGATCCTGGCTCAGGGTTAACGCTGGCGGCGTGCGTAACACATGCAAGTCGAACGGGCCATTACTCTTTGGAGTGATGGTTAGTGGCGAACGGGTGAGTAAAAGGTAGGGACCTACCCCGAGGACAGAGATAGCTACTGGAAACGGTAGGTAAACTCTGATAAGCCCGAGAGGGGAAAGTGGAAGGCAGCCTTGGGATGGACCTACTATCCATCAGGTAGTTGGTGAGGTAAAGGCTCACCAAGCCGATGACGGATAACCGGTGTGAGAGCATGTACGGTCACAAGGGCACTGAGACACGGGCCCTACTCCTACGGGAGGCAGCAGTGGGGAATATTGGACAATGGGCGAAAGCCTGATCCAGCGACGCCGCGTGAAGGAAGAAGTCCTTCGGGATGTAAACTTCTGAACTAATCGAATAAAAGGGTAGTGGACACACTACAGAAGAAGGTAGATTAGGAAAAGTCCCGGCTAACTACGTGCCAGCAGCCGCGGTAAGACGTAGGGGGCGAGCGTTGCCCGGAATCACTGGGTGTAAAGGGGACGTAGGCGGATGATCAAGTCATCTGTGAAAAGATTGCTCAACGATTGGCTTGCGGATGAAACTGGTCATCTTGGGCGTAGCAGAGGTAGACGGAATTACCTGAGTAGGGGTGAAATCCGCAGATACAGGTAAGAACGCCGGTGAAGAAGTTGGTCTACTAGGCTACAGCTGACGCTGAGGTCCGAAAGCCAGGGGAGCGAACCGGATTAGATACCCGGGTAGTCCTGGCTGTAAACGATGCTCACTAGGTGTAGGGAGCGAAAGACTCTCTGTGCTGAAGCTAACGCGATAAGTGAGCCACCTGGGGAGTACGTCCGCAAGGATGAAACTCAAAGGAATTGACGGGGGTCCGCACAAGCGGTGGAGCATGTGGTTTAATTCGAAGCTAACCGAAGAACCTTACCAGGGATTGACATGTAACTGAAGGTAGAGAAATCTACTGGCCTGCCGTGAGGTAGGAGGTTACACAGGTGGTGCACGGTCGTCGTCAGCTCGTGCCGTGAGGTGTTGGGTTAAGTCCCACAACGAGCGCAACCCCTACAATTAGTTACCAGCAAGTAAAGTTGGGGACACTAATTGGACAGCCGCCGACGAGGCGGAGGAAGGAGGGGATGACGTCAGATAAGCGTGCCCCTTATACTCTGGGCGACACACGTGCTACAATGGGGAGGACAAAGGGAAGCGAAGCCGAGAGGTGGAGCGGATCCGAAAAAACTCTCCGTAATATGGATTGTAGGCTGAAACTCGCCTACATGAAGCTGGAATCGCTAGTAATCGCAGGTCAGCCAAACTGCGGTGAATACGTTCCCGGGCCTTGTACACACCGCCCGTCACGCCACCCGAGTTGGGAACACCTGAAGGCAGTACGGAAGGTACTGTTGAAGGTGGGCTTGGCGAGGGGGGCGAAGTCGTAACAAGGTAGGTGTACCGGAAGGTGCGCCTGGATCACCTCCTTTCTAAGGAGAATTTAATGTTTCTACCTCCTCTATCTACTTTTGAGAGAGTTGGGCTAGTAGCTCAGTTGGTGAGAGCGCACGCCTGATAAGCGTGAGGTCGGAGGTTCAAATCCTCCCTAGCCCACCAACGTTAAGAAGTAAGAGCTCATTGACAAGTGCATAGAGTAAGTCCAAAGTAATAAGGGCATACGGTGGATGCCTAGCCAGCTGGAAGCGAAGAAGGACGTGGTAAGCTGCGAAAAGCTGTGGGGAGCTGCAAACGAGCGAAGATCCACAGATATCCGAATGGGGAAACCTGCCGAAAGGCATCCTGGAGACAGGAGGCGAAGCTGGGGAAGTGAAACATCATAGTACCCGGTGAAAAGAAATCAAACGAGATTCCCGGAGTAGCGGCGAGCGAAAGGGGAAGAGCCCAAACAGTAGCGATGTAAAAGCGGGCAGGCGTTGTTGCTACTGGGTTGAGGGTAACAGCTACCCGAACTGCCAGATAGGGGGTTGGATATATATAAGAAGTGGAAAGGCATGGGAAGGCCTACCGGAGAAGGTGAAAGTCCTGTACACGTAAATATATATATTCGACTGCTGTTAACCCGAGTAGCGTAGGACACGAGGAATCCTGCGTGAAGCTGGGTGGACCTCCATCCAAGGCTAAAGAGGACAGCTGAGCGATAGTGGAGAAGTACCGTGAGGGAAAGGTGAAAAGGACCCCGGGAGGGGAGTGAAAGAGAACCTGAAACCGTATGCCTACAGGAAGCGGGAGCGAAAGTGACCGCGTGCCTTTTGATTAATGAGCCTGCGAGTTATTTTCGGTGGCGAGGTTAAGCCGGTAGGTGGAGCCGAAGGGAAACCGAGTATGAAGAGTGCGACAGTCACCGGAAATAGACCCGAAGCCAGGTGAGCTACCCATGTGCAGGATGAAGCTTGGGTAAAACCAAGTGGAGGTCCGAACTGGTGGATAGTGAAAAATCCTCAGATGACATGTGGGTAGGAGTGAAAAGCTAACCGAACCTGGGGATAGCTGGTTCTCCCCGAAACGTGTGTAGGCACGGCCTCTGGAAAAGAGTTATGGAGGTAGAGCACTGAATGGTGTAGGGGGGTAGACCTCTGAAACCAATCAAACTCCGAATGCCATAACTGGATGCCAGGGAGAAAGACTATGGGGAATAAGCTTCATGGTCGAGAGGGAAAGAGCCCAGACCGACAGCTAAGGTTCCGAAGAAGCGGCTAAGTGTGAAAGGAAGTGGACCTCTTAAGACAGCCGGGAGGTTGGCTTAGAAGCAGCCATCCTTAAAAGAGTGCGTAACAGCTCACCGGTAGAAGAGGACTGCGCCGAAAATGTAACGGAGCTAAAGCCGCGCACCGAAGCTACGGTATAGCCGAAAGGCTATAGGTAGGGGAGCGATGTGCGAGGGAGAAGCATAACTGAAAGGTTATGTGGACGAAGCACAAGAGAGAATGCAGGCATGAGTAACGAAATGGGAGTGAGAATCTCCCACCCCTAAAGTCTAAGGGTACCTGGGGAAGGGTCGTCCGCCCAGGGTAAGTCGGGACCTAAGGTAAACCCGAAAGGGGTAGCCGATGGAAAACGGGTAAAGAATCCCGTACCGGTAAAAGAGGAGCTACAAGGGGGGACACAGGAGGTAAAGCTACCGAGACAGGGTTGCAAATCTTCCAAGCGACGATGCCGAAGAAGCTGGTAGGAAAACCCGCCGGTGGAGGAGGAGTCGTGATGGGGAGGCCGCAAGGCCAACGGTAGATAATCACACTGTCGAGAAAAGCCTCGTGTAGCTAAGATCCTTTTACTGCCCGTTCTGGAAACCGACACAGGTAGACGAGCTGAGAAGGCAAAGGGGAGCGGAATAACCTTCGTTAAGGAACTAGGCAAAATGGCCCCGTAACTTCGGGAGAAGGGGTGGACTATTAGTGTGAGCAATCATGCTAATAGAGCCGCAGTGACAAGTCCCTAGCGACTGTTTACCAAAAACACAGGTCTCTGCGAACACGGAAGTGGAAGTATAGGGACTGACGCCTGCCCAGTGCCGGAAGGTTAAGGGGAGGGGTGCGAGCCTCGAACTGAAGCCCCGGTAAACGGCGGCCGTAACTATAACGGTCCTAAGGTAGCGAAATTCCTTGTCGGGTAAGTTCCGACCTGCATGAATGGCGTAACGACTAGGGAGCTGTCTTAACGGAGGATCCGGTGAAATTACAAGCTCGGTGAAGACGCCGAGGACCCGCAGCTAGACGGAAAGACCCCGTGGAGTTTTACTGTAACCTGACATTGTAACTTATCGTTGTATGTACAGGATAGGCGGGAGGCGGAGAAAGCTGCTCGCCAGGGCAGCTGGAGCCGACAGTGGGATACCGCTCTTACAACGATGGGTTACTAACGGGAGAAAGTGAAGAGCTTGACCTGGACAGTGTTAGGAGGGCAGTTTAACTGGGGCGGTTGCCTCCCAAAAGGTAACGGAGGTGTTCGAAGGTAGGCTCAAGTGGGTTGGGAATCCACTGAAGAGTGCAAAGGCAAAAGCCTGCTTAACTGAGAGACTGACGAGTCGAACAGGAGGGAAACCTGGACTTAGTGACCCGGCGGTTCTGAGAGGAAGGGCCGTCGATCAACGGATAAAAGTTACCCCGGGGATAACAGACTAATCACGCCCGAGAGTTCACATCGACGGCGTGGATTGGCACCTCGATGTCGGCTCATCGCAACCTGGGGCTGAAGCCGGTCCCAAGGGTTGGGCTGTTCGCCCATTAAAGCGGTACGTGAGCTGGGTTCAGAACGTCGTAAGACAGTTCGGTCCCTATCTGCTGCGGGGGTAGGAAGCTTGAAGGGGGTTGCTCCTAGTACGAGAGGACCGGAGTGAGTATGTCCCTGGTGAATCAGCTGTTATGCAAATAGCAGAAGCTGAGTAGCTACACATATAACCGATAACCGCTGAAAGCATCTAAGCGGGAAACGGGCCCAAACAATAGGCTTCCCACTCTTAGGAGGTAAGGGCAGTCTGAGAAGAAGACGTAGATAGGCCGCAGGTGTAAGTACTGAGAAGTATTGAGCCGAGCGGTACTAATAGCCCGAGGCTTTGGACGAAACTCTATGCACTTGTGAATGAGTAATAGGGGGTGAAGAGAACGATACGGGAAACACCCAGAACCATACCGAACCTGACGGTTAAGCCGTATCGTGCCGATGGTAGTACGCTAAGACGTGTGAGAGTAGGTATCGCCCCCTTCCTTTTTTTTTGAAAATATTTCTCTGCCCAAGTCCCGCCTTAATAATTGCCGCGTGTATTTCACGCGGTATTTTTGTTTAATAAAAACGGAAAAATATGATATAATTCTTAATGAAATTCTAAAAATGGAGGTAGAAGTTAAGATGACCGATGTTAAAGAAATTGCATATAAAAGGTATCAAGAATGGCTTGAAAATGTAACAGAAGAATCTAAAGAGGAATTGTTCCATTTGAAGGACAATGAAGATGAAATAATTGATCGATTTTATAAAGATTTAGACTTTGGAACGGGTGGTTTAAGAGGTATAATGGGCGTTGGAACCAACAGAATGAATGTTTATTCTGTGGCTCGAGCAACTCAAGGATTTTCGAATTATTTGAAAAGGTATAAAGATTTTCCCAGTGTTGTTATTGCTTACGATACAAGGAGGAACTCAGACTTATTCGCCAAGGTTGCAGCTCGAGTGTTAGCAGCAAATAATGTAAATGTATATATTTTTGATCAAGTTGCTCCCACGCCGTTACTTTCCTTTGCTGTAAGAAAATTAAGAACAGATGGAGGGATAATTGTAACTGCGAGTCATAATCCACCGGAATACAACGGTTACAAAGTTTACACATCCGATGGTACTCAGGCGGTTCCCCAGTATGCTAATAAAATTACTTCAGAAATTGAAAAGATAGATTATTTCAAAGATATTAAGATGGCAAGCTTTGAAGAAGCCCTTAATTCTGAACAAATAAATATGCTTGATGAATCTATTTTCAACGATTATTTAGATGAAATTGAAGGGTATATTAGGTCCTTAAATCCTAAAATGGATAAGAAGCCTGTAATAGTATATACACCATTATATGGAGCAGCTTTGAAGCTAGTTGAGGGCATTTTGAAAAGGTTAGGTTTCGAATATAGTTTAGTTGAAGAACAATCGAAAATTGATCCTTCTTTTTCAACACTAAAGGTTCCCAATCCAGAAGAGAAAGAAGCATTTGAACTGGCTTTGAAGAAAGCAAAAGAAATAGATGCTGATCTTGTTTTGGCAACAGATCCTGACGGTGATAGAATAGGCGTGTTTGAAAAGTACAAAGGCAATTATGTATCTTTCACTGGAAATCAAGTTGGAGTGATGTTGTCTCATTATTTATTGAGTAAATTCAGTGAATTTTCTTCCTTGAAACCTGACGATTATATTGTTAAGACAATAGTTACTACCGATATGGTTAAACCCATCGCTCAAGAGTTTAATGTAAAAATCGAAGAAACATTAACAGGATTCAAATATATAGGAGAAAAAATTGAAAATTATATGAACAGTGGAAGAAAATTTATATTTGGATTTGAGGAAAGTTATGGATATTTAGCGAATGATCATGTAAGGGATAAAGATGCTGTAATTGCTGCTGCATTAATTTCTGTTATGAGTTCAGAAATGCTCTCCGAGATGAAAACACTCACTGAATATTTGAAGGATCTGAAAGAAAGATATGGTTATTATGATGAAAAGCTTCTTTCATTCACTTTTGAAGGGTTTGAAGGGACTCAAAAAATCAAAAGAATAATGAACAAAATGAGGAAAACCCCTCCTATAAAAGTTGGTGATTTTACTTTGAAAGAGACTTTGGATTATCTTAACCAGATAGAAGGATTTCCAAAATCTGACGTCGTAGAATTGAGATACTCAAACATTAAAATAATAGCAAGACCTTCAGGAACAGAACCCAAAATAAAATTTTATATTTTGGTAAAATCTTCTTCAGAACAAAAATCCGTTAAATTAATAAAAGAGGCTGAACAGGCAATTTCAGAAATTGTAAATGTATGATAATATTTCAAATAAAGGTGAGTGAAAATGCGGTTTCATAACGTTTTGTTTTCAGATAAAGGTAATTTTGTAGAAATTAAAGATATCTCTTACTTGGATAGCAGTACTATAATAATTAACAGCATACTTCCACTCTCAATTTTAAGTAAAAGTACTGATCATTTCGTTGGTTATTTCTTGGTAGAAGAAGATAATAAAGATTTATCAGGTATAAGAAGACACTTAAATATAAGTGAGCGAAAAGGGAAATTCCTTAAGCTAAATTATTGTGATGAGATTTCGAATAAGGTCAGAGAGATTCATGGTGATTATGTTGATCTTGTTTCTAAATTTGTAGGGTTAAGGAGGGTAATTTCGTCTTTCAACGATTTGATTTTAGAAAACGATATAAATAATAATTTTAGTTATTGGCTAGAAAAGACAGTTGAAAATGTCCCTTTTGATATTAAAGAGTTGATCGCTCAAAGAATTACAAAACTTGTTAATTTGTATTTGATAAAAGTCTTCGAAGGAATTTATAAAAAAAATGTAGATCTATTAAAAAAATATGAATCAGAAATAGTATTCAAAATTTTAGAAGCTCAAATACTGCAGAAGACGTATTAGGAGGAATTTTTGTGAAATGGGTCGCAGCAAAGGTGATGTATGATGGTACAAACTTTTATGGTTATCAAAGTCAACCAACATTTCGTACCGTTCAAGATGAATTCGAAAAAGCGTTGAAGGTTATTTTTAAAAAAGAAATTCAATCTTATGCGTGTGGAAGAACAGATACGGGGGTACATGCTACTGGTCAAATTATTTCATTTAAGGTAGAAAACGAAAATATGACTGAAAAAAATATTAAAGATGCTTTAAATGCTATTTTACCGGAAGATATATATGTGAAAGAAGTAAAAGAAGTAAAAGAAGGGTTTAACCCAAGGGCTGAGGCAAAAAAAAGAATATATCACTATTTTATTTATATAAATGAAGATCCCAATATATTTTTAAGAAACAGGGTTTGGTGGGTTCCACTCACATTAAATCTTGAAAAGATGAGGCAAGCAGCAAAATATTTTGAAGGAGAACATGACTTTACAAGCTTTAAAACTGGTAACGATGAAAGGAATCCCATAAGAACAATTTATAGGGTGAGAATAATACAGTTACGAAAAGATCTAATTTTAATAAGAGTTGAAGGTAAGTCTTTTTTAAGAAGAATGGTCAGAAATATAGTTGGTGCATTGGTAAAGGTAGGTACAGATGTATGGGAAGTAGAAAAAATAGAAGAAATTTTAGAAGCAAAGAAAAGAGCTTCGGCTCCTGCATCAGCTCCCTCACAAGGGTTGTATTTTTACTCTGCTTTATTTTGATTAGTAATTTAACCTTAGCAAAAGTGGAAATAGGGTTAGTTTACAACGGTCCCTCAAAATATTTTACTGAGGTTTTATTGAATCTTTACAAATATGCGGATATCTCCATTCCGCCAAGTGAAAACTCTCAAATTATGAAAATAGATTATATTAAAGATCTATTCTATATAAACTATAACAACAAAACCGTATCAACATCATTGGAAAAGTTGGATAGTGTGTTTCGTGAAACACTTAATGAATTTCCTAGGAGCGTCTTTGTAATTGCAGAAAGCTCTTATATTGTTACTGATAATGGAACCAAAACATCTGCATTTCTAAGTTGGGATAAAAATATGAATATAGTTCTAGATGTGAATGGTTTTATTTTTGAGCATCAATTTTCTCCACCCATTGGTGAAGTAATTACGAGAGTACCTTCAAAATGGATAGATCTACAGATTACAGGTTATAGCAAAGAAGCTACTTTAAACAATCTGAAAATAAGAACACCAATTACTATCGAGGTCCCACCTTCAAAACTCACATTAACGGATGGATTGAAAAAAATAGAAATAGACTTAACTAATTATGAAGGTGAAAAGTATACATTAGATCTGAAAAAACAACAGATATATGAAAAAGTTGAAACTAAGATAGATAAAGTATTTGAAATTGAAAGCGGAGTTTTCTTTTACGGAGATCCATTTTCTGTTTGGTTGCCAAAAAAAGGAAAACCTGTCATTACGAAGTCCAGGTTTTATTGTGATTATGGTGATGTAGAAGAAAAAAGTAAGACATTCTATATCGACGGAGAGATTGTTTTTGCTTACGAAAAAGATAACACGGTTTATTTGCTTTCTAGTTCAGGTCAATTTGTCACTTTGGGTAAAAAAAATATAAATCGCGATTTTGAAAGATCTCCTTTATCAATTTTGGTTACAGATGAATATATTCAGTTAAGAACCTTCAAATTAGAAAGCTATAGGATTGAATTTGCTGGAGGGATATTTAAAGAAGGAAATGTATACAATATGTTTTTAGATTTACCTTCTTACGAACCTCAACAGAACTACGATTTTGGAAATTTCAACGTTGAAATTGCAAAAAATGAGGTTGTAATCTATTCTAATGAGAATTAAAGGATGACTAACTGGGGAAATCTAATATGAAATTCTCAATGCTTCCTTTGTATAGGATCTCACCTTCATTCAAAAAGACAATCTTTTCAGCGATATCAGAAAACAAAGAGAGATTTCTTGTGGAAATAATCAATGACCGATCCTCTTTTATATCAAAAAGAAAGTCTTTAATATCTTTATGCATGAAATCATCCAAATGGTCTAGAATAGAATCAAAAATAAACACCTGTGGATTCCTTGCTAAACTCAAAAAAATTATAAAAGCAATCTTATCTCCAATAGTCCAGTTACCAAAATCCTCATAACTTTTTAATGAAGAATGATTAGAAAAAATATTTGCAATATTAAGCTTTTCAAGAAGCATGAATTGTTCTTGGGATATGTCGGAAGGTTTTATTCCTAAAGCTAGGTTAAAAACTTCGCTTAAAGTTAAGAAATTTATATTATCGACAAAGGTAGGCTCTGAATAAGCGATCTCGGACCGCAAATATCTTTTTTCGATATTATTAACATCCTCGCCTAAAAATAAAACCTGTCCAGTGGTTTTAATACCTTTGAAGAGTTCTTTGTTCAGCGCAACAATAGACCTTGCTAACAAAGATTTCCCAGCATTTCTAGGTCCATAAATTAAAAGGATTTCATTTTTTGATATTTCTAAATTAATGTTATTCAATAGTTTTCGGTTGTTGATGTATACAGATAGATCATTAATTTCGACAATAGTATCTTTTCTCATTCTAACGTTTTGTACTTTTCTTATTATTAAAAAAATAGTCTTCTTTGGCTAACGCTAACTTTCTAATACTTTCCTCGTCGTTAGCATTTTTTAGAGATCTAATAAAATCAATTTGAGAAGAATATTTGAATTTAAGATAGTCATTTTCATTGGAAGCACTTTGATTTTCCTTGTACACCGCAATTCGCCGCCTTTCTTCACTTAACCTTTAAATTGGTGGCTTACAAATAATATAATACTCTCTTCTTTATACAAAAAAGCTAAATTTCATTACAGTTTTTTTATAAAACCGTGAAAAATCAAATGTTTAAGGAAAAAAGAAAGGCCCCATAAAATCAGGAGCCTCAATAAAAATTGTTTATAATGAAAGAGGTTCTAAAGTTCTATTTAAGGATCCATGGAGAAAAGATATTAGCACCCCATAATTAACGACAGGAACTCCTAACCTATTGATTGAATTTATTCTTCTTAGCATCATTCTTCTTGTAAGTGTACATCCCCCACAATGTACGACTAATTTTACGTTCTTTACATCTTCTATGTCAGGGAATTCTTTTCCAGCAATAAACTTAAAATTCAAGGATTTTTGAGTATATTTTTTGAGCCATTTGGGAATTTTGACTCTTCCAATATCTTCACTTAACGGGCGATGAGAACAACCTTCCATTATAAGAATTGTATCGCCGTTTTCCAAATTATTAATTACACCTACATCCTTAGTTAAGATACTGATATCTCCTTTATGACGTGCCTCTAATATTGAAAATGTAGTTAGATTTACATCTTCAGGCACTAATTCAGCAACCTTCCCAATGGCTTGTGAATCGGTAATAACTAAATCAGGTTTTTCTTTCAACTTACTAATTATTTCGCTTATTCCTTCAACAGAAGTCACAATTGGGAAAGCCTTTCTATCTATTGCTTCTCTTATAGTTGCTACCTGAGGCATTATCAATCGACCTTTTGGTGCTCCTGTGTCCACCGGGACGACAAGTAAGACAATATCGTTGCTTTTAATAAATTGTGGAAGCAACGAAATTTCTTCTTCCTTTGGTTTTAATTTAGTCAAAGCTTCTTTGACTCTTTCTATATTAACTTTTTCTAAGCAAGATACTTCAAAAACAGGTCTTCCAAAAGAATTAATATATAATTGTTTTAAATTAGATACGTCGTTAAGTTGGTCTATTTTGTTCAATACGATTATGAATGGGATATTCATCTTTTCAAAGAGATCACAAATAGAGTGTTCAAACCCATTGGGTTCAGAATCAACTACTAAAATTCCTATATCAGCTTTGTAAAAAGCTCTTTTAGCCCTTTCAATTCTTTTTTCTCCCAGTTCACCTTCATCATCTATACCTGGGGTATCAATTAAAGTAACGGGTCCTATAGGTTGTAACTCCATACTTTTATAGACCGGATCTGTAGTTGTCCCGGCAACGTTTGAAACTAGCGCTATTTCTTGGTTCACAATGGCATTTATCAAAGAGGATTTTCCAACGTTTCTTCTTCCAGCGATAGCTATGTAAGTTCTATAACCTGATGTTGCTGGCATTCTTTATAGCCTCCATTCGTTTTTGGGTTATTTTGGAAGGTGAGAAGCCTAATTGTTTGATTTTTTCATATGTCTCATAAAACTCTACTTTTATCTTATTATCGTAGATGTTGTAATTTTTTCTATACACTTCTGGAGTAATGTTAACCATAATAACGTTACACCCCGCAAAAAAACCTTGGTATTGCAAATCGGGAGAAATCGTTCCTAATGCGGTAGTAGTAGGTATTTGTGCTCTTGGCACACAAAATCTTGTGGCACAGTAGGCGTTTAAAGTTAATTCACCACTCCCACTAGGACGATTTTTTAACGGTGTGTTTTCTGTGGGGATAAATGGCCCCACACCTATCATCCTAATATTTTCATCTCTCATGAAAAGAATATCATCAGCTATATCTTCTAATGTTTGTCCAGGTAACCCTATAATATTCCCCGAACCAGTCACGTAACCTAGACTTTTCATATACCTTAAGAGTTCTATTCTATTATCATAGTTTTTTTCAGGATGGATATTTTCAAAAATATTTTTGTTAATGGTTTCGTGTTTTAGAAGTACCCTTACTGCGCCTGCTTTTCTGAATTTTCTATATGATGAAAAACTTCTTTCACCAATTGATAAAGATACGGGTAAACTTGTGTTTTTTCTTATTTCTCTGATGATGTAGATTAAATCATCATCTGTGTATCTATCGTCTTCACCACTTTGAAGAATGATAGTATCTAAACCCAGTTGCGCTGCCTGATTCGCCACTTCAATTATTTCGTCTGCACCCATCCGATACCTTTGTACAGATGGATTTTTAGCTCGCAATCCACAATAGTAACAGTTTTTCTTACAATAATTTGAAAATTCGATAACTCCTTTTATGTTTATAAAGTCTCCTGTATACGTTTTTCTGATCAGATTTGCTACATTGAAAAGATCATCTCGATCTTTATCTTCTTTTTTTAAAGACAAGATTTGTATAATGTGTTCTTTTTCTATGGTTTCATTAGATATAAAATAATTGACAATATTTTTAACTTTTTCAGAAAAATTAGAATATTCATCCCATTGAGAGGTAGAATGTGGTGTTTTACTCTGTAATATTTTTAAAATTTCTTCGTTTTGTAATTTCATACAATACATTCCTTTGCATTAAAAGTATAGATCTCTTTTTCCAGCCTTAACAAGATCTATTCTTTCTAATAATTTCTCTTTTAGAGGTCCTTCGTTCATAACCTTTAACTCTTCTTCGATCCTCTTTTCGATAGATATCTTAGTATTTTCTGGGGCATAATCCTGGGCATACTCTAAAAGAGTCAAAATAGCGTTGGGAGTACAAAATCTTTTCACAAATCCAGGTATTGCGAACTCCATGAAGTGCTCGCCAGTTCTTCCCATCCGATAGCATGCGGTACAAAATGAAGGAAGATAACCTTCGATTGCTAATTCTTTTATTACGACGTCTAAACTCCTTTGATCACCCAAGGTGAATTGACTTTTCTTATAAGCTTGTTGATCTTCTGTTGAATATGCACCAATTCCAATATTAGAACCAGCATCGATTTGTGAAACTCCTAACTTTAAAACCTCGTTTCTTATATGAGAAGGTTCTCTGGCTGTTAAAATTAATCCCGTGTAGGGTACAGCTAATCTTAAAATTGCCACTATCTTTTTGAATTCAATATTATTCACAAGGTATGGAGGTTGCTCAGATAAAGGGGTGTTTAGAGCTGGTTCTATTCGTGGAAATGAGATTGTATGAGGGCCAAATCCAAAGCGTTCTTCAAGATGTATTGTATGGTATAAAAGGCCCATGACCTCGAATTTATAATCGTAAAGTCCAAATAAAGCACCGATCCCAACATCGTCAATCCCAGCAGCTACAGCTCTGTCTAATCCGTATAGCCTCCATATATAACTAGATTTAGGCCCTTTTGGATGAACTTTCTTGTAAGTATCAAAATGATAAGTTTCTTGAAAAATTTGAAATGTTCCTATACCTACTTCTTTTATTTTTTTGTAATCATCAATTGTCTGAGGGGCAGCATTGATATTCACCCTTCTGATCTCACCATTTCTGTTTTTAGTTTTGTATACCATTTCAACGGTTTTGGCTATGAAATCTGCATCGTAATCAGGATGTTCGCCATATACTAATATCAATCTTTTGTGGCCTTTATCCTCAAGAGATCTTACTTCTTTCTCTAATTGTTCAAAACTAAGGGTATTTCTAAAAATTTCACTATTACTTGATCTAAAACCACAGTACTCACAATTGTTTATACATTTGTTTCCAATATAAAGAGGAGCAAAAAAGACTATTCTATTCCCATATACATTTCTTTTTAATGTTCTTGCGCCTTCAAAAA
>LDZT01011775.1_pt1 | contig 28576 bp, 23 predicted proteins | sample 615521 | NCBI WGS metagenome assembly LDZT01 (sample SAMN03408292, study PRJNA278302) | terrestrial metagenome | isolation source: oil reservoir sample SB1 | place: USA: Alaska, North Slope, Schrader Bluff formation | collected 2011-09 | reverse complement strand
CATCGGGAGATGACCTGCAAAGTTTCTCCTTTTTTAACCGAGCCTAAAGCTTTTTCAATTAAGTCTGCAGCCTCCCCAAAGAGCACAACCGCACGCACACGTTGGTGAACGAGCCGTGCAAGTTCATCCCAGGGCAGGTCTTTATCGCGTCCACCCAGCAGTAAAACGAGCGGTCCTTCGAAAGCTTCTATGGCAGCGATTGTACGTTCTGGTGCGGTGGCTATGGAATCGTTGTACCAATCAGCCCCATTGATGTTACGGATAAATTCCAGCCGGTGCGGTATGCCGGTGAATTCCTCTACGGCTGTCTGGATGGCTGGCAAGGCTAGTGAAGCTGCGGTCGCAATGGCGCAGGCTGCCAACACGTTGGCGATGTTATGTCTCCCGGGCAGGCGGATCCACTCTAAGGGCAGCATCTTGATGTTTTGACGGCTAAGCTGCAGCCAGATTGCTTCTCTATAGACATAAGTGCCGTTTTGCTTAGATTCGGGCTTCTGGAAACCAAAGCTAATCAAGTCGCTCTTGAGATTGTCAGCCAAGCTCCAAGAGCCGGGATCGTCACGATTGAGGATGGCAACGTCCCCTGGATGCTGGAAGCGTAAGATGCGGCTTTTTGCAGCGATGTAGGCTTGCATGCTGCCGTGGCGGTCCAAGTGGTTAGGGGTAATGTTTAGGATTGCGCCAATCTGCGGGGAGCGGGTCATCAGCTCCAGCTGGAAGCTGGAAAGCTCGAGCACTACCAAATCATCCTCGTCGATTTGATCAACCTGTTCGATCAAGGGGTTACCGATATTCCCACCGATCCAAGCGCGATGTCCGTTTTGTTTCATTTCAATATACTTTTCAGCCATTAAGCCCACTAACGCGGTGGTCGTGGTCTTTCCTGAAGAACCGGTAATACCGATAACCTGGGCAGGGCAAGCCTCCAAGAAAATCTGCGAATCATTACTCAATGGGATGCCCTGCTGCAGCGCTGCTTGAATGAAGGGGATCGTCAGGGGCACCCCGCCAGAAACGCAGACGTAATCGGCACCTTCCAGCAACTCTAGTGGGTGCCCGCCTAAGCGCAGCTGGATACCTAATTTCTCTAAATCGGGAAGATTTGCAGGCAGCTCACTAGAGGGGCGCATATCCGAAAGGATTACCTGAGCGCCCTTGCCTACTAAGTAGCGTGAGAGAGCCGTTCCCTGACGAGCAGCGCCAATCACAATGACTTTCTTTCCAGACCAGTTTTCCATTTTTTATCCTAAAAACGTTAGGGCTAAGCCGAGCATTCCAGCGATAAGCCCGATTATCCAAAAGCGCAACACGATTTTATTTTCGGGCCATCCCAGCATCTCGAAATGATGATGAATCGGCGCTTTTTTAAAAACGCGCTTTCCATGAGTTGCCTTAAAGTAGGTTGCCTGAATGATCACACTGAGGAGCTCAGCCACAGGGATGATGGCGATGAGCGGAAGGAAGAGCCAGCGTCCCGTCATGAGAGCAACAACGGCAAAAGTAGCTCCTAATGCTTGGGAGCCGGTGTCACCCATCATAATTTCAGCTGGCTTGACGTTGAACCATAAAAAGCCGGCTAATGCGCCAACGATAGAAAAGCAGAAGCGTGCTAAATAGACCTGTTGCTGCGTCATGGCGATGACGCCATAAATGCCAAATAGTGTCAGGGAGATCATGCCTGCCAACCCGTCGATGCCGTCGGTGAAATTGACGGCATTTGCCATAGCTACGATAAGGAAAGTCGCAATCGGGAGATACCACCAGCCAAGATCGAAAGCTGTCGGTGCTGAGGGCCAAAAGAGATGAGGCACATCGAGCACTTCTTTGAGTCCATAGGCTACGATTAAAGCAATAATTGCCTGCAGAATAAACTTAGTCCTTGCGCTCATGCCTAAGCCGCGCCGCGGTCCACGAATGCCTTCCCAATCGTCTACGGCGCCGATAAGCGCGAAGCCCCACATGGTCACAAGCGGCACAAAGATGGAAGAGCCGAAGAGACGCGAACCAAAGAGGGAAACGGCATTGAGGATTACGGTCAGAATGGTGATAGGGATGAGAAACATAAAGCCACCCATGGTGGGTGTATGCATCTTCGCTAAGTGGGACTCAGGCACGTCCATGCTGATAATTTTGCCAATCTTGAATTGCTTGAGCAACCGGATGAAAGGGGAGCCCCAAATCACCGAAAGCAAGAAACTGAAGGCGCTGATGGCAATTGCCAAGGTTGAAGCGTTCATGGGGCAAACACCTCCAAGGCGGAGACGATTTGGTCCATGTGCATGGCATTTGACCCTTTGATCAATACCACATCGCCATTTTTGAGGATTTTGCGTAAATATTCTGTTGCTTCAGATGGCTGGGCAAACCAGTGTGTTTTTTGTGCAGGAAAGCCGCTCTCCAGCGCGGAGGATAAGCTGGTTTTAGTGCGCTGCCCTACGAACACCAATTCATCTGCTACCTCGGCAGCGCGGATGCCGATGCGTTGGTGTCCGTCTTCTTCATATTGGCCCAGCTCTAGCATATCACCCAGAACAGCCACTTTGCGCCCATCCAAGTCTGCCAGAAGGTTGAGCGCTGCTACGGTCGAATCAGGAGAGGCGTTATAGGTATCATCAAGAATCAGTGCCCCTGATGCTGATTGCACCGTGGTAATGCGCAGCTGCAGTTGGCTGTTCTTTAAAGCATCAAAAATGGCGGGCATGCTAAAACCCAAGCAGAGTGCCGCTGCAGCAGAGCGCAGCAGCGTATAGACCGAATGCCTGCCGATCAAGGGAGCTGTGATATAAAAATCCTCCCCATGAAAATGCATGCGGCAGCGGATGCCTTCCAAGCCCATGCTTTCGATCTCATCTGCCCAGAGCTCTGCTTGCGGATTAAGCCCGTAAGTGAAAACAGAAGCATGCGTCTGGTGTGCCATTGCTAGAACGCGCTCATCATCAAAATTGAGGATTGCAACGCCTTCTGGTGCTGGAGGTAAAGCTTGGACAAGTTCGGACTTGCCCTCGGCAATAGCTTCAATGGAACCAGCTCGCTCAGCATGCACCGTGCCCACATTGGTAACAATGCCAATTTGCGGCAAAGCGATTTCGCAAAGTTTGGCAATATCACCTGGGATGTAAAACCCCATCTCAAGCACTGCGACTTGGTGATGGTTAGTGAGCTGTAGAAGAGTTAGCGGCAATCCGATTTCGTTATTTAGGTTGCCTGGATTTTTTAACGTAATGAAGCGTTGAGAAAGTATGCTAGCGGTAAGTTCTTTTGTGGAAGTTTTCCCTACGCTACCTGTAATGCCAATTACCTTAAGCTCAAATTGCCGTCGCCAGTAGGCTGCAATTTTTTGCAGCGCTTGGAGAGTATTCTCGGTAAGGAGGCTGAAGGGTGGTTGAGAAGGGAGTGCTGCAACTCCCTCGCGGATATCCACCACCGGGAACTCGCTCTGGATGGGGTGTTCAATGATGGCTAAATTAGCTCCCTTAGCAAAAGCTTCATCTACAAATAAGTGTCCATCTGTGTTTTCACCTTTGAGGGCAAAGAACAGGCTAAAGGGCGGCACATGACGCGAATCAATACAGCCTTCCGTAATCTTGAAATCAAGATTACCAATGCTTTCACCCAGTAATGCTATAAGAACGTGCTGCAAGGTTAGCATTTTTTTACTCTCCACGCATGATGTTGTCTGCCCGCAGGCGAATGTTATCAGGCGGGATATCCATTAGAACCACGAGGTTTTTCACAATATCAGAAAAAACTGGAGCTGCCACTTCAGAACCCCAAATCGATATGGTTGGTTTTTCTAACCAAACGTAAACCAGGAATTTGGGATCTTCTGCTGGTCCCCAGCCGACAAAGCTTGTATTCGTTACCGAGCTGGTATAGCCAAATTCGGTCGGAATTTCAGCAGTACCCGTTTTGCCTGCTATAGTGTAGCCTTCCACTAAAGCAACTGAAGATTCTTCCTCGAGAGATGTGACCAACATTGAGGTGAGAGTTGTTGCAGTTTCTGCTTTTATAGGTGTACCCACAACCACAGGATTAACCTCATATTGTCGCCCATCAATGATCATCGATTTGACCACGTGCGGTGCCATCATTTTCCCTTCATTCGCAATCGCTCCAATAGCCATCACCATCTGGATCGGAGTGAGGGAAATGCCCTGGCCGAATGAATTGGTTGCCAAGTCCACTTCGTACCATTGATTATCCCCAGGAACTTTGATAGGAAAGTGCACTTCTCCGCCCAGGTCGATGCCGGTATTGCGGTCCAAACCAAAGTTTTTTAGGTAGGTATAGAACTGGTCAGCACCCAATTGCGTGGCGATCCAAGAGAGGCACACATTGAGCGAATGCTGCATACAGCCAGTCATATCTTGGTCGCCCCAAGCGCCATAGTTCCAGTTGGTAATAGTGGTGCCGCCAACCATGATCGAGCCTGTATCATGAAAAACGGTTTCCGGCGTAACCGCACCAGCATCTAAAGCGGCTGCCATGGTAACCACTTTAAAAACCGAACCCGGTTCGTAGGATTTGCTAATCGCGCGGTTATAAGGGGTTGGGTTGGGGAAGATTTCGCCATACTTCCAATATTCGTTAGGGTCCAAACGAGGTGTGGTTGCCATGGCTAAAACGCTGCCATCCTCAGGGTCATAGACCAAAATCGTTCCAGCTTCCGCGCCAGACCAATCGATGGCTTCGCTGAGCACTCCTTCTGTCATCGCTTGGATGTCACGGTCAACGGTGAGTATGAGGCTGGCACCCGGCGGGACTATTTCGGTTGAGGGGATTTCTACAGGGTCATAGTTTTTGAAGATTTGCTTCGGTGTGCCGGCAAGCAAGTCGTTATAGGCTTCTTCTACACCAAAATAACCTTTACCCTCGGTTTTATCTAAAAAGGAATAGAATCCGATTATGTTGGATCCAAGATCACCCTCTGGATAACTCCGTTTGTTTTGTGCTGTCCAGATTAATCCCTTTAAGGACGGTTTGGTTTCGTTCCGTCCGACTTTTCTATCCTCATATTCTTGATTGATTTTTTCAAGCTCAGCGATTTCTTCTTTGGTAGCAAAACCATCCAGAACAATGTAATAGGGGTTCCCATTACCCGGTGTCTTCTGTGCACTCGTGAGGACTTCAGTATAGTTTAAACCCAAGACGCTAGAAGCAACGGCAGCGATGGTTTCTGGCTGGTATACGCTTGCTAAGTCTAACCCCACCTCGAAGACAGCTTCGTTGCCAGCGAAAAGATTGCCTTTGGCATCATAAATACTGCCGCGTTCTGGATAGATCGTCTCGATAAATCCGCGATAGTTTTCACTTTGGGCTAAAATTTCAGCTGCGGCGGGAATATTTTGGATGCGGATCATTTGTATCCCGATGACGCTGCCAACTAAAGAACAGATGACCGCTACGATAATAAAGCGTGTCCATGCTTGATCTTTCATGGCTGGACCTCGTTCGAAATTTGGGGCTGGCTAAGCTTGCTGGTGAGCCAGTCCCACAGGGAGGCAGTAAACTCAGGGAGTAATACCGGTCTTTCCTGGCTTTCGCTACGCGCTGGCGGAGCTAATAAAACCGCGGCTTCCTTAGGAACATAACCAGGGATCTCGAGATAAATAGCTTGCAGTGGGTCTAAGCGGAGCATATCTAACTCTTCCAGACGTGCCTGCATATTTTTAATTGACATTATGGAAGCTAACTGAGAAGAAAGATCGTTGATCTCGATCTCTAATAGCGTAATTTCTTGCTCCATGTTTTGAATTTGCCGGCCTGTAGTTGCAGCTCTTTCACTCACCGAGAGGTATACGCCAGCGATGGCAGCGATGCTTACCAAGATCAGCAAGAAGATACCGATCCATTGCAGTTGCGTCCGCCAGGGAGCTTGTTTATATGCGTGTAAAAAGTTAGTTTTCATAGTCCTTGAGCTGCAGATTCTATGCCAATTTACAATTTTTGTGCTACCCGCAGTTTTGCACTGCGTGAGCGCGGGTTACGCGCCTTTTCTTCTTCCTGTGGAACAACAGGGTGCGGTGTGATAATTTCAATGCTTGCATGGTGTCCGCAAGTGCAGATGGGCTGCTCTGGCGAGCAGATGCAATCTTTGCTCTCCCTTTGGAAAATCTGCTTCACGATGCGATCTTCCAGTGAGTGAAAGGAAATTACAGCCAAGCGGGCATGTGGTTTTAAAAGTTCGATCAGCTGCGGTAGCGCTGTTTCAATATTTTCCAGTTCATCATTGACGGCGATGCGCAAGGCTTGAAAGGTACGGGTTGCCGGATCTTGCTTCTCGCCAGAGCGCCCAATGGCTGCGCGTACCACCGCTGCCAGCTCTTGAGTCGTATGCAGCGGGCGGGCTTGCACGATAGCGCGGGCGATTTTATGGGAGTAACGCTCTTCGCCGTAGCGCCAAATCAGGTCGGCCAGCTCCTTCTCTTCCAAGCCGTTTACCAGGTCTGCTGCACTTAGCCCTGAAGTAGGGTCAAAGCGCATATCCAGCGGTCCATCTAGCCGGAAAGAAAAGCCGCGCTCAGCCGTATCCAGCTGCATCGAGGAGACGCCCAGGTCGAGCACAATCCCATCAACCTTTTGCCATCCGATTTCTGCGAGGATTTGCGCACTTTCAGTATAAGAAGCGTGTTTGATGATTGCACGCGAGCCGAAAGGGGCAAGGGTAGCCCTAGCTAAAACGACGGCATCTGGATCGACATCTAAGGTAACAAGTTCGCCATCCGGAGCACTGGCTTCCAATATACCTTTAGCGTGACCACCAGCGCCGGCTGTGCAATCCAAATAGCGTCCAGGACTGAAAGGTGCCAGATATTGAATAATTTCTTGGTAAAGTACAGGACGGTGTGGTGCTCCCGTCTCCATCAATTACCTCGAGCAGATATATTGATGGCTGCCCAACGGTTGCTATTTTTCTGGGGATCATTGTGTGATTTTGCTTCCAATGACCAAAGATCTGCTGACCAGATTTCGAAACTATCTCCGACTCCAATAATCATACAGGTATCATTTATCTGCCCAGTAGCACGCAGGAAAGCGGGGATAAGGATTCGGCCGGCAGTATCGTAGGTTAGCATTGCAGCGTTAGAAAAAATCAACCTGCGCAAGGCCCGTGTTTCTGGATCGGTTATGGAAAGCTCGCTAATGTTATTGGCAATTTGCTCAAAATGTTGCTTTGGGTAGGCAATGAGATTGGAGTCAAACCCTTCAGTAAGGTAAATACCGTCGGGGGCTTGCTCTCGGAAGCTGACTGGAATAGTCAGCCTTCCTTTTGCATCAATGTTGTGTTCATACTGCCCAAAGAACATCTGTTCTATTCCTTTTTTAATAGCAGAACGCTGGTTAGTTCCAGCGTTTTTATGCCACACTTTCTGACACTCTTTGACACTATTTGTCACATTATAGAATTAATATCGGCAGAAATCAAGACCTTGGCACACTAATTGCAGATATTTTAAGATTTCTCTTGTGTCTAAATTAAAAACGGGAACAAAATGAGATTCGCAAGCGATTATTGATGTGTTTCTGGGCTTGAAAGACCCATAAGCAAATGAACTACCTATATTTTGATATATAATCAACCCACATGGCAACGCCAACAATTCTCAATGATCGGTATCAGTTAGAGCAAACCCTGGGTACAGGTGGCATGGCTCTGGTATATAAAGCTAAGGACCTGATGCTCGAACGCAGTGTGGCTATTAAAGTGCTGCGTGAAGATTTATCCACGGATATGTCCTTCCGTGACCGCTTCCGCCAGGAGGCACGCGCTGCAGCAAATCTTAGCCATCCGAACATCGTCACAGTGCACGACTTCGGTTTAGACCAGGGGCACCTTTTCATCGTGATGGAATACGTGCCTGGCACGGACCTGAAAACACGCATCCGTGAGAAAGAGCGCTTTTCCATTCAAGAGACTTTGGAATTAATGATCCAAGCCTGCCAAGGGGTGGGTTATGCACATCGTGCAGGATTGGTGCATTGTGATATTAAACCGCATAATATGTTGGTTTCGCCTGATGGACGCCTGAAGGTCACCGATTTTGGGATTGCGCGTGCGTTAGCGAGTATCTCCCCCGAGGAACGCAGCGAGGTGGTATGGGGCTCGCCGCACTACTTTTCCCCGGAGCAAGCAGCCGGCTTGCCGCCTTCACCCGCGTCGGATGTTTACTCGCTGGGTGTGATTTTGTACGAAATGCTCACGGGTCAGCTGCCTTTTAATGCGGCAGATGCTGAAGAGTTGGCACGCATGCATCGCGAAATGCAACCCATCTCTCCACGCGCTATTAACCCTCTCATTCCGCTGCAGTTAGATGAGATCATCCTCAAGGTGCTCTCCAAGGAGCCTTCTGCACGCTATCGCACAGCCGACCAGTTAGGGCATTTGCTGCTGGGGCTCTATGAGTCGGACCCAAGCTTGCAGAAATCGCGTTTCTTCCTGCATGAAGGCGCGCATGTGCCGCCAGCCATAGCAGTGCCAGAGATGTCAGTTCCCACTGCACAACCGCCAAGTCTTATTCCGCTGCCAAATGAGGAAAATGGCTATTATGCAGCCCCTGAAGAAGAGGCTGAGGACAACTCCAAAAAAATTGACTGGGGCACATGGCTGCTGGGCTTGCTAGCCTTCGCTGCGCTTTTTGGCTTGATTCCCTTCTGGCTGTATGTTTATATGAACCTTAGACCTTAGGAATTTTGTGTCATGGATGCCTTGATTTCACCATCAGTTCTTTCTGCGGACTTGCTCAACTTGGGGCAGGCATTGCGAGAGTGCGAAAGTGCGGGAGCGGATAAGATTCACATCGATGTGATGGACGGCCGCTTTGTACCCAACATCACCTTTGGTCCGAACATTGTGCGGGCTTGCAAACGCGCAACCAAATTACCCCTGGATGTGCACTTGATGATCGTCGAGCCCGAAAAACACCTCGAGGCTTTTGCGGAAGCTGGCGCTGATATTATTACCGTGCATTACGAGACTTGCCCACACCTGCACCGCACGCTGCAGCAAATCCGCAGCTTAGGGGTGCATCCAGGCGTTACGTTCAACCCTGCCACACCGGTTGAAGGTCTACGCTATTTGAGCGGGATGTTCGATCAGGTACTGATCATGACCGTCAATCCAGGCTTTGGCGGTCAGGAGTTTATCCCGGAGATGCTGCAGAAGATCCGCGATACGCGCAAACTGCTAGATGAAATTGGCTCGAAGGCGGTGATCCAGGTAGATGGTGGCATTGAAGCGAACACGATCGCAGCGGCGTATTCAGCCGGCGCCCGTGATTTTGTGGCCGGCACCGCTATCTTTGGCCATCCTGAGGGGATTACAGCCGGGATCGACGCCTTAAAAAAGAAGCTCTCGCTCGATAAACTTTAGATCCCTCTCAAATGAGCATATTTAAAACAGGAAAATTAAGGTAAACCTTATTTTAATCTTTTAATGCGTCAAGATAATCCAAACTCAAGGCGACAACGGCTGCCCATGCCACTATTTTAAACTCACCTTCACGCAATGATTTTTTGATCTCATCTTTGCTGAGCACCAATAATTCCTGGTCCTCGAGATCATCACTTTCTGGTTCGGTCACTTGTTTTGCATCCAAAGCCAGAAATAGGTGCATTGTTGCACACCCCCGATTAGGATCCAAAACATAGCTTCCTAAGTTAACCCAATTTGATGCTTCACAGCCCATTTCTTCACGTAATTCCCGTTTTGCCGCTTCAAATGGATCTTCATTTTCTTCAATCATGCCTCCAACGGGAGCAAGTGATGTTCCTTGGACAGCATATTTTGTTTGGCGAAAGCAAAGAAACTTGCCTTCCGCGGTAACAGGAAGGACAATTGCTGCATTGGGTATTATTATCCATGCCCAGTCTGATATGGTGGTTCCATTAGGGAGTCCTACCACATGGTTTTCAACAGTTAAAAACTTACCATGTTCAAGAATGGTTTTTCGCGATAATGTTTTCCAAACGCGCAAGTATTTCTGAGCCATTTCTGTTCCTTTAATTTAATAAGTGCTCAAGTTTAAAAAATGATCCAATTGGACTTTCTAATGAAGAATTGCTGTTCTTTTGGTTTCAATTTTAGCACCTCTTTTTTAGGTGCCGTAAAAGCGAAATTTACGTCCTTTATGGATAATTAAATAAGGGGGTTGAAAAGGCTCTGGTTATTCGCTCTTGAATCGCTTATTGCTTAACGTTGTTCTAGCAGAATTGTAATCTCCACCCCTTTGATTCCCCTCCCCAATGACTGGTTTTAGATTAAAACTGCTGTCTGGCCTTACCCCGATTTAGTGGCCGGCACTGCCATCTTTGGCTATCCCGTGGGGATTAGGGCGGGGATCAAGAAATTACGAAAAAGCCTCACGACGTCATGGTGAGGCTGTCTTTTCGTGATTTGTGAGTTAGTCTTGCGCTTTATTTTTTCTTGAATAAATAAAGTATTCGCTCGCTATTTGGAATGGACTCTTTCTGTTCACAGGTAAAGTAGGTTGAAAACGCCTTTTCAAAGCCTTCCACTGTATATTGATCAAAAATATCTTTGCGCGTAGCCAATAAGCGCTTTACCTGCGAGTCGCTTTTCGGGACGAATTCCACGGTCGCCCAGTTTGCTAATTCGGAAAAGAGTTCCGCAATTGAATCGAGGGGGACGTTGTTCGAGATAGCCAAGTGATGAATTAAAGCTAATGCAATGACCAGATCTACAGGACCACGTTCGAAAAAAGATTCACGCTCTGCATTGAACCAACCTAGTGAGGAACTAGGATTGGTCAGATCAATGATCAGAGGGAGCAAGTTTTTCTCGCCTGTTTGTTTTATCGCGAGGTAATTTTGTTCGACCGCAGCGGGGTCGATGTCGCTCGCGACGGTTATCACACCCCGGCGCGAAGCCTCCCGGCTGAAGAGGCCGTTATTGGCTCCAAGATCCCAGGCAGTCTTAGGGGCTATTTGCTCGATGAATTTTCCAACAATTTCGCCCTTTTTCTTAAGTGAATCGTCAGAGTAATTGGTGATGTTGTAGTAATTTCCCCATTCCGTTCCGGCTGGTTCCCATTTCAATGGATGGATCGTTTTTTCCAGAGAGTCATAGATTCTGAGCAGGGAGGCTTTATCCATTTTCACGCCAGCGGTGGGCAAGGCTTCGCTTTGAGCGTAACGTTTTTCAGCGCGGGCATGCATGTGAATATGAATATTTAAACCTCCGGTACCAAATTTTGTCTTACCAGGGAGCAGCTCACTCGCTAAATCAAGCGGGGTCCCATCGATGTAAACGCGCATCAACTGCATCAGGCGGATATCTACCAGCGACGCTAACGCCAAAGGTGCCAAAAAATGTTGACAAAATTGTCGGTATCCATCCCATAGCTGCCCTTCATGATAAATATCAAAGGAAAGCGTATCGATTAAGATCGGTTTGCCATCTAAGAATTGGATATTATAGGCGCTGGCATCCTTCAGGATCATGTTTTTCTGCAGAGCCATGCGCCCGATCTCAAGTGTGAGCAGCGCTGCGTCCTTCATCTCCGAGAACGACCACTCATAGGGGTAGGAGATCATGGGCATAAGCTCTGGCTGGATCACCTTGTAGGCGCGATCTGGTTCAGCGGGCGGCTCATTTGTATCCGAATGAGCGACCATTTTATGCGAAGTCACCAAGGCATCATAAAGACCACTGGAGATCAAGTGGTCGTATGCCTTGCGATAGGATGTGTTTACCTGTCGGTAGAGGACCCCATCGCGTTTGAACAGAAAGCCGCTCGGATCACGAAATGAGGAACCAATACGTTCAAGATCATTCATTAATTTCGGTTTCCTCGATTACAGGATCTGTCGCTTCTACCTGTTGAGGTACGTATTTTTCGCCTTTGAAAAAGGCTTTAATCCGTGCCCAGAAAACTTTTATCAGGATGCCAATGCTACCAATTATACCGGCTGCTATTAATTGTACAATCAGGCTGCCAGTGCCAGGATTTAGATAGTAATTCACCTTAAATAATATATTAAACATGAACCCTCCTTTCGGGTTTTCAAACTGCTTTACGACAAAGTCATTTTATATGCTAAATAGCTGATTCAGTCAAGCTCCAAAACTGTAAGAGCAAATATTAAAATTTATAACTAAATAGAATAAAAACGCAGAACGACCCATGACTGCATTGTTGTAAATTCAAAAGATTTACTCGTAGGTTGAACTTAGTTCGAGAATTTCACTCGGAATATCAAATCCATCTGCAGTCAAACGATTTTTGAAAATTGCTAATACTTCACCTGGTGTTAATAATTCACTTTCTGCACAGGGATTGAGATAATTTTCAACTTCGCCTTGGGAAAAGTTATAGGGTGGTTCTAATTCTAATCTGTACCAATTTTGACAATGGACCAGGTTGATAAAATCAAATTGATAGAAGGGAGGTTTATAATACTCGCCCATGATAACACAACCACCACTATTATTTTCACAATCTGCGTGCCTTTGGCCAAAGCTCACCACAGGTGTTTTGGTGATTTCATCTGAAATTAATGAATCACCATTCATCCATTCTGGCACTTCCACATTCAAGTAGTCTAAAATGGTCGGTGCGATATCTAAGTTTTGGGATTGATTAATTATTCTCACCTTGTAATCTCCATTTGGAAAGCGGATGATAAGCGGGACTTTTGGATTTACCTGGAAACGCTGACCGTGATCAGAATGAAGGACGATGATTGTATCGTCGTACATACCGCTTTCGATTAATTGATCTATCATGTCCCCAAAAAGGTAATCAAAATTAAGGATACTATCGTCATAAAAATCGGTCATCCATGCTTCCTCCTGATTGAGCCCTTCCGAGAAAACTCGTATTTCAGGGTTAAACTTTGAACTGTGCGTTCCCAATAGATGTGCATGAATAAAAACGTGTTGATCGGGATGCGATTCCAATATAGAAACAATCTCATTAATCTTTGTGAGATCGGTATTTTTAACCTCACCACGGCTTACGAAGGAATAGGGATCAGTAATGTACTTGATGAAAAAAAATGTGATACAACCTGTCAGTTACTCGCGTTAAACTATTGGAAATAAAAAAAGAGTCATAGGTTGAGAAGCCAGCATAGTTTAGTTGTGTAAAGGAATCTTTATATGCCATCTTTCCGTTAACTTCGTCGAATCCATACAGCATCCCTTGTGCATATGCGTCGACATAATATGGCGTTCCAAATTGGACATTATAGTAACCAAGGCTTCTCAATATTGCAGGAAAATGTTCAAAGGCATCTGAACCAACGAGCATATCAGGTGGATACAGTGTACGCGTTTCGGTCGGGTACTTACCTGTGAGTATAGAAATGATCGAGCCGACAGTATTAGCTGAATTTGTGAAGTTATTCTCAACAAATAGCGCGTCATTTGCAAACTTTGTTATATTAGGGGTTGTTTCCCTTTCATATTCATAGACGGACATATGGGAAGCAGACAGACCATCACTTCCAATCAAAATAATATTTGGTAATTCTTCAGAAGAAATCAGATCGGACAGTGGTGCGATTTGGTCATTGAGCAATTGGGTTTGTTGCGCCCTTGTCGTTATCAAAGTCGGAACAGTTACAACTACCCCGAGAAAGACCACAAGAATAATGCCTATTTTCAATGGAATACGTTTGATTTTCAAAGAGAGAAGCAAAGAAAACAACTTAAAACAAAAATAAAAAATGACGAGAAAAACTAAAGCGTAAAGAGCTCTTCTTATATTAAAAGAATCTAATATTCCAAACCTGAATACTGTGTATGTGAAATTGTCTACCATCAAGAGGATTGTGCTAGCCAAAAAAGCTGCTGGAACAATACTGCCTATATTCACAAAAAGGGATTTTGCTCTTTGCTTAAATAAAAGCGAAATCAAATAAAGAATTAAAAGAGACAGGATCCCTACAGCTGAAAAGAAGATAAATCCGTGAAATAGGACTAGAAGTTTTTGCCCCCAATTCGTTATGCTTAGAATGGATGGTTTGGTTACTGTGAAAATCCATTCTGATAGCACAAAAATTAATGCAGCAATCGCTGCGTGATAACATTGTTGTACCCACTGAGATAAAATCCTATTGTTGGATATCTTCGTAAGCATTTACTCCTCTGGATATACCTAACCTAAATTTCATTCATTATATTGGAAAAAACAAACAGATATAACAAAGTCGCACAGAGGCGACTTTGTTGTTGCAGGACAATCCGTTACCCATCAATTGTATTGTTTGGTTAGTGTCTTAATACAACGTGTGCAAAGCAGCTTGCGCACCTTCTTGCCATTTTCGTAAACCGTGACCCGTTGGAGATTGGGGCGGAATTCACGCCTGGTGGCAACAAGAGAGTGGCTGCGATTATGCCCAAAATTCGTTGTTTTTCCACAGTTTTCGCACTTTGCCATCTCGATTTCCTTTCATGATGCAGTATAATTTCAAAGTCTGGAGGTTTGGTTCCTTCCAGACAATGGTTTATAATATCACAGCTCATTTTAAGAATCAAGGCAATTTGTGAGAAGAGAGAAAAGATTATGACAAGCCAACAGAATCCTTTAGGACGAATTTATATTTTGCCCCAAGCGATTAAATCTGTCGCTCGACACTCTGCTTTGCAATCCTATGGCGTCATCAGTTTAGCACCCAGCAATTTGATTGAAACTATAGGCCAATTTTTTAATCGCAATAACAACTATGGTATTACGGTATCTTCGGATAGCGAAGGAATCACGATCGAACTCAATTTGATCATCGAATATGGTTTGCGCATTAAAACCGTAACCGATTCCGTTGCTGAAACCGTCAAATATAATGTGGAAAAAACCATGGGCATTCCAGTTATCCGTGTGGATGTTCATGTTCGCGGGTTGCGGATCAGCAATCCCGACTAGATTGATTGATTTATTGATAGAGGACTCATGAATGAAAAGCCAAGCGCTATGCTAAGCGAGGCTGAGCGACACAAACTGGTTGACTCACCTGTAGATGGGAAAGGATTAATGCTGCTTTTTGAAGCTGGTTTGATGCGTCTAACAACAAATCAGCAATATGTCAATTCCCTCAATGTTTTCCCTGTACCGGATGGTGACACAGGCACGAATATGGTCTTGACCATGCAGGCAGCTTTAAAAGAAGCTGAAACGCAACAAAGTGAGAACATCGGGGTGATGGCGCATGCCATTGCCCAAGGCGCTTTGATGGGTGCACGGGGGAACTCCGGGGTCATCCTCTCCCAGATCTGGCGAGGCTTTGCGCGTGCTCTTGACCATTATGAAACGATGGATAGTGTTTTGTTTGTGCGTGCCATGCAAGAAGCACGGAACACGGCTTATAAAGGTGTTGTGCGCCCTGTTGAAGGAACTATTCTAACAGTTATAAAAGACATGACAGCCGCTGCCGAAGAAGCTACTAAGCGAGGTGCGACTCTGCACGAGATTTTGGCAGAAATTGTGCGTGCCGGCGATGAGAGCGTCCGCCGCACTCCAGAGCTGCTTCCTATCCTGAAAGAAGCTGGCGTTGTCGACTCAGGCGGAACCGGACTATATTACATTTTTGAGGGGATGTTGCGTTTTATTGAAGGGCAGCCTCTGGACGTTTCCACCGTGGTGGCAAAGCCGCTTTCGGAGATAGAGTTAGCGAACACTTTAGAGAGCATCGAAGAAGGCCAAGATTATGAAGTTGTAATTGATTTTACACCTAAGGAAAAGTTTTCTCTCGAAAATTATTACAACGGTCTGAGTGAGATGGGCACAAGTATCCAAGTGGGCGAAGGCGATGGGCTTTATCGCATGCATATTCACGTTCCACTGGAAAAACGATTTACCCCAATTGAGTATACTGAAAGTTTGGGCACGATTAAAAAAGTCGCAATGGAAAACTTGCAGGATCAGGTTAAATCCCGTAAAGATGAGAAAGAATCAATTAAGCTTGCTCCTGTGACCCTGGGACAAATCGCGGTGGTGGCTGTCTCCCCCGGGGATGGGCTTTCGCGCATTTTCGCCAGCTTGGGGGTGGCTGCTATTGTTAGTGGCGGGCAAACGATGAACCCCAGCGTGAAGGAAATTGTGGCGGCTTTCGAAAACCTGCCGACTGATAAAATTATCATTTTGCCCAATAATAAAAATATCATCTTAGCAGCCCAAAATGCAGCCAAGGTGAGCGTGAAAAATATCGTCGTGATCCCGACCCGCAATGCTCCACAAGGTTTTGCCGCCATGCTGCGCCTGATTCCCGATGGCACACTCGAAGAGAACGAAGAAGCCATGCTCGAAGCCATCCAGGAAGTGCACACTGGCGAAATTACCACAGCCACTCGCGACGTTAACATTGACGATGTTGAGGTGGAAAAAGGCAATGTTATTGCGATGTTTGATGGCAAATTGGTGTATTCCAATCACACCTTAGAGGGCGCACTCTTCGGGCTGTTGGAGAAAGCGAATACAGACGAATTTGAACGGCTAACCTTCTTCTATGGCGAGTCAATGACCCCAAACCAAGTCAATCAACTGGTCGATAAGGTGCGAGAAAAATATCCCGAACTCGACGTTGAAGTGCACGAAGGTGGGCAGCCCTATTATCAATTAATCATTGCCTTTGAATGAAATAGCTACAAGTAAAGAGCCAGCCCAACAGCTGGCTTTTTTTGTGACTAAATCTGTGGCTAAGAGTTTAAATTTGGCTGCATAGCTTGTTCTAAGAGGGTGTTGAAAATATCCAGAACATTAAAAAATGAATGACTTTATATTCAAGAAGATCACAATATGTTCATAAACTGCACTGCACCCCCCCACCCCTTTGATTCCCCTCCCCAGCGGCTGGTTTCGGATTTAACCTGACTGCCCGACGCTGGTGAGGGGAAAAATGCTTGCAGGTGGGGGCGGCCGGCCGCCCCCACCTGCAAGGGAACCTCCCTCTCCCAGCAGATTGGCGCTAAAAAGCGAACGGGATTCGGAGCTGGGAGAGGGCAGGGTGAGGGCAGATTGAAATTCTTTACTTTGAAAAATTTGGATGTAATCGATTAACCAATGTTTGTAACTGTTTCAAATGTCCATATTTTAGACAGAGGAGAGTGAGAGATCCTCGATGAGTTTTTTTTCAACACCCTCGTTCTAATTTAATTCGAGTATGATTAACATACAAAATGATGCTTATGGACGCTTTAGCCGAAAAATATGCCAAGATCTTCAAATTGGAAGCCAAGTTAGGGTATACCAACAGAGCGGTTTTTGGGGGCATGCAAAAATTAGCTGTAAATTTGCTTAGTGATGCGCGCGAGGCTGCCCTGCCTGAAGCGCAGATAATAGAAGTGAGTGCCAAACTTAAAGACTACGAAGCGTTAAATGCTGAAGAGCGCCGCCAGTCCTTGATTGAAGTTGGCAAGGTGTTGGGCATAAGTAGCATCGAAAAACTGCCAGCAGTAGAGCCTAATCAGGAAACCCGATCACCTGCTGAGCCTAAAATCGACGAACAACCCCAAAAAACGACTCGACCCCAGCCGTCTAAGAGGCGATCGGTTGGCAGCAACCGCTCACATGCAGCTTCAACCGTGGGGTTGGATGCACCTGTCAGCGTCATTCGCGGCATCGGGGAGAAGCAGGCTGTCAACTTGGAAAGATTAGGCGTACGCACCATACGGGATCTGCTTTATCTATTCCCGCGACGGTACGAAGATTATTCCCAGCTCAAGCCCATCAATCAGCTGCATTATGGAGAAGAAGTTACCATTATTGCCAAGGTTATCGATGTACAAGTCTTGCGGCAAAACCGGGGTCGTTTGATGACCGAGGTGATTGTTTCAGATACCACCGGTGTGCTGCGTTTATTGTGGTTCAATCAGACCTACGTCACGCGTTACCTCAAGCCTGGGGTTTTTATTTCTATTTCTGGGAAGGTAGATAATTATCGTGGCAGACCCGTGCTTTACCACCCTGATTACGAGCCTATTGACCAGCAGCAACTCAACACCAATCGCATTGTGCCGATTTATCCACTTACAGCACAAATCACACAACGTTGGCTGCGCAAGACGCAATTTAACGTCGTGCACTATTGGGCAGAGCGCATACCCGACTATCTGCCGAATTCTCTCCAAAAGCAAGCAGAGGTCATACCCTTGCAAGAAGCTCTTGTGCAAATTCACTTTCCTGATTCTCAGGAAAAGATTAAACAAGCACAATACCGATTGGCTTTTGACGAGCTTTTCTTGCTCCAATTAGGTGTGATCCAACAGAAACGCCAATGGCAAGGCTTGGAAGGCACACCGTATATTGTCGAAGATAGCTGGTTAGCAGAACGGATTGAAAATCTACCGTATGCTCTCACCAACGCGCAGCGACAAGCACTTGACGAGATTCGCGCTGATCTTGCCAGGGCGCACCCGATGAACCGTTTACTGCAAGGCGATGTTGGCTCTGGTAAGACCATCGTGGCAGTTTTAGGCATGTCCATTGTGATCGCAGGAGGCGCACAAGCCGCTCTGATGGCGCCGACCAGCATCTTAGCTGAGCAGCATTATCAGACCGTCCTCAAATTGACAACACAGCCAGGAAGATATGGGGCGGCTTTTCTCAGGCCGGAACAGGTGCGCTTGCTTACCGGAGATACTAGCCCCTCGGAGCGGCGTGAAATCTCCGAGGGACTCCAAGACGGCTCCGTCAAGCTGCTTATCGGGACGCATGCATTAATCGAAGAGCCTGTTACCTTCCAAAACTTACAAATGGTCGTAGTGGACGAGCAGCACCGTTTTGGTGTGGAACAACGCGCAGCCCTCCGCAGTAAAGGGAATAATCCTCATTTATTGGTGATGACTGCCACACCAATTCCGCGGTCATTACAGCTGACCATCTTTGGAGATTTAGACGTGAGCATAATGGATGAAATGCCTGCTGGTAGGCTGCCCGTCGAAACACGTATTGCCTATCCTTTTGAGCGCCGGAATGTGTATGAACTGATTGAAGAACAAGTTCGGCAAGGGCATCAAGCCTTCATCATCTATCCGTTGGTTGAGCAGGGGGAGAATGAAGAGACAAAAGCCGCTGTGGAAGAACAACAAACCTTGCAAGAGGAGGTTTTTCCACACCTGAAAGTAGGCTTGGTGCATGGACGCATGAAGCCGGCAGAGAAAGACGCGGTAATGCTTGCTTTTCGCAATGGAGAGTATGATATCTTGGTCTCTACTTCGGTAGTAGAGGTAGGAGTGGATGTGCCCAATGCTACCGTGATGGTGATTGAGGGAGCAGATCGCTTTGGTTTAGCGCAACTGCACCAATTCCGCGGCAGGGTGGGGCGTGGGGAAGCGCAGTCTTACTGCATTCTCATTCCGGAACGAGAAGATGCTGCTGAAAACGAGCGCTTAGCTGCGATGACCCGCACCAATGACGGCTTTGAACTGGCTGAGGAAGACCTGCGTCAGCGCGGACCAGGAGATTTCCTTGGGACGCGGCAAGCAGGCTTTCCAGACTTGCGCATGGCAAACTTAGCCGATGTCCATCTGTTGCAGAAGGCACGCAACTTAGCTGAGCAGGTATACGCTGCAGACCCTGAACTAAAATCAGCTGAGTTTCAATCCTTGAAAGCAGCAATCAATCAATTTTGGCCAGAGCTGCCTGGCCGTGGAGAGGTGAGTTAGATGACCAAAGTTATTTTTCCCGGTTCTTTTGACCCTATTCATTTTGGGCATATCGATATTGCGCAAAGGGCGTCGCGATTATTTTCCGAGGTGGTGGTTGCGGTTTACGATAAGCCGATTAAAACGCTGCTCTTTTTACCAGAGGAACGCATCGCATTGGTGAAAGAGGCGATGAATGGCTTACCCAACGTCAGCGTAATGGGTTATCGCGAGTTAACCGTTTCGTTTGCCCGTAAGGTGGGTGCGCAAGCGATCGTGCGTGGTTTGCGCGTCTTTTCTGATTTTGAATACGAGTTTAGGATGGCTTTAGCGAATAAACGCTTAGAGCCAGATATTGACGTGATAGCCTTGATTACCGACGAGCAGCACACTTTTTTATCCTCTTCAACAGTGAAAGAGATTGCAGCGCTGGACGGAGATGTCTCCAGTATGGTGCCGGATTTTGTGCAGAGAGCACTCCAGGCAAAATTCAAGGATTTGGGTGATAATCAGACCGTCGTGCCAACCTCTTCTCTCAAAGATTGAAGAGCACTGATGGTGAACCGGGAATGTGAAATTTAGGCATAAAAACTGCACAGTTAATAATAAATGATGATAAACTCATTAAAGGTGTGATATACGATAAGAAGGAGATCACTATGGATATCCTACATTTAGTTGATCGTTTAGAAGAGCTATTCAATAATAGCAAACCCATCCCACTAAGCCGCAGTGTGGTTGTGGATGAAGATTCTTTTATGGATATCATTGATCAGATGCGCATCTCCATTCCCGATGATATTAAAAAAGCGCAGCAAATTATTGCCCAAAAAGACCGCATCTTGGCTCAGGCTCAGGAAGAAGCTAACCGTACATTAGCCTTGGCACGCGAACGTAGCGAGAAGATGATTGAAAAGAGCGATATATACATGGCAGCGCAGGTGAAGGTCGATCAAATCTTGGAGCAGGCACGTAAAGAAGCCGCGCAGACACAGTTAGATGCTGACCGATATGTGATTGAAACGCTAACTAATCTGGAAAGTGAGTTGAACCGTGTTCTCATGCAGGTGCGTAATGGTATAAAAACCCTTCAGGCGGAGCAGGAAATCACTCCGCCGAGTGAGGAAGAGAAATAAATCTCCAATTTTGTGTTTATTTGGGCGCTTCTTCTGGAGGAGCGCTTTTTCTTTTAACCTTGCGGCTGGGCTGATTAATTGGCTTTCTGTTGACAGGTTGATCAGCTAAAGCTTGTGCCAAAACTTCATCCATATGCTCAACAGGGACTAAGTTGAGTTCTTTTAGAACTGCTGGCGGAACTTCAGCTATATCTTTTTCATTCTTTCGTGGCAGCAAAATTGTCTTGATGCCGGCACGATGTGCGGCTAACACTTTCTCGCGGATGCCGCCAACAGGCAGCACGCGCCCGCGCAAAGTGATTTCACCGGTCATCGCCACGTCATGCTTCACCGGCACATCGAGCACAGCTGAAGTAAGTGCCGTCGCGATGGTAATCCCAGCGCTCGGTCCGTCTTTGGCAATGGCGCCTTCGGGAACATGTATGTGGATGTCCACATCCTCAAAAAACCCTTCAGGTATCTGGAAGATCTCGGCTTTTGATTTGAGATACGAGAGCGCCGCTTGCGCTGATTCCTGCATGATGTCTCCAATCTGGCCAGTAATCTGCAAATTTCCCTTTCCATCAATGACGAGTACCTCGATAGGCATAATCTCGCCACCGTTTTCCGTCCAAGCAATGGCTGTAGCTAATCCGATTTCATCGGCTTGCTCTGCAGCAGAGGGGTAAAACTCTTGCGGGCCGAGGTAATCCGAGATCTGCTCCGGCAGAATTTCTTTTGGTAGGGGCTTCCCCTCAGATTTGAGCCGGGCGATTTTGCGCAGCACCGTCCCGATTTCACGTTCCAAATTACGCACCCCGGCTTCATAGGTGTAACCCTCGATAATGAGGTGCAGTGCCTCAGGCGTAAAATGCAGCGTTTCTTCATCCAACCCGTTTTCGAGCAGCTGCTTGGGGATGAGGAATTGATTTGCGATGGCAATTTTTTCTTCTTCGATGTAGCCAGGGAATTCAATCACTTCCATACGGTCGAGGAGAGCTGGTGGGATTGTCATGACCGTATTGGCGGTGGTGATGAAAAGCACCTTTGAGAGGTCATAGGGGACCTCGAGGTAGTGATCCGAAAAGGCATAATTTTGTTCCGGATCCAACACTTCCAGTAGCGCTGCCGATGGGTCGCCTTGAAAGTCGGCATTGAGCTTGTCGATTTCATCGAGCATAAACACTGGGTTTACGGTTTTAGCTTTGCGCATGGTCTGCAAAATGCGGCCAGGGAGTGCACCCAGGTAGGTGCGCCGGTGCCCGCGAATCTCCGCTTCGTCATGTACGCCTCCCAAAGAAACGCGTACAAAATTTCGCTCTAAGGCTTCGGCAATCGATTTCCCTAAGGAGGTTTTACCCGTCCCTGGGGGACCCACAAAGCACAGGATCGGCTGCCGGCTGACTTTAGGTTTGAGGCTGCGCACAGCTAAATATTCTAAGATGCGGTCTTTGGCTTTCTTCAACCCATAGTGGTTTTGGTCAAGGATCTGCTGAGCATGATTGATATCTAAGTTATCTATTGTTTCGGCTGTCCAGGGCAAGTCCAGCAGCCACTCGATGTAAGACTCAATCATGCTGCTTTCCGGAGAGAGTGAGCTAATCGCAGCTAAGTGGTCCAATTCCTTTGTGGCAGCCTCCTTCGCTTCTGGTGGGAGAGGTGTTTTTTCGACCCGCTCCGAGAGCTCCTGCCAAGCAGGGTCAACCGGTTTGCCGTCGTTGAGCTCTTTTTGAAGGGTAGAAATCTGCTCTCGAATGTACATCTCCCGTTGGGAGCGGTCGAGCTCGGATTGCACTTGATTATTGATATCTTCTTCTAACTTAAGGATGTTTATTTCACTCGTCAGCGTACGTAAGAGCATATGCAAGCGTTCGACCCCATTTGTCTCTTTTAAGAATGCAACGCGGGTGGCATAGGGCAGGTCTATGGTCGAGGCAATGAAATCCGCCAGATCGTCGGGATCATCGGTGTCTTCGACATAACTGGAGACATCCTCGCTTATAAAATCGACGAGGTCAACATATTCTCCAAATTGGTCAATTACCAAACGTTTGAGTGCGGTCAGGTGCTCTGTACGACGATAGCGATGCCGGATAGGCAGCGCGGTGAGGATGACCTGGTCACCTTTTACGGCGATATCTGCAAATTGGACACGGCGTAGAACCTGAAAGAGAACACTATACCGATTGGAATCTAATTCAATGATGCTCCCAATAGCCATCTCCACCGCAATATCAAGAAAGAGGGGATTTTCTGTAGGGCTTTCGGGATCGGAGAACAGACCAAAGATGGTCTGATTGTGCTCATACATGTCTTGGAGGAAATTAAGTAATTCGAGGTTATTTAATACTAACGGGGCTAAAGATTGCGGCAAAAGAACAATGTCCTCCAGATCAATCGCTGGACCGACGAGATAGCCTTCCTTATTGGGTTTTCGCGGGTGGACGTTCTTTAGGCTGCCAACACTGGCAAATTTGGTTAAATTAAAAGGTGTGTTGCCCTTAAATGGGTCGAAAAAATATCGCTCTTGATTCACACTAAAATAAGACTCCTAAACCTCAATGATTATAAAGAAATTATAACCGTTAATAAATTTGTTTTTCCGGGATGGATTTCCATATAGAACGTATGGCAGCGGCAATAAAAATGCTGCCGGAAACGATGATTCCTTTCTCACTTCCAGCAAGTTCCAAGGCTTTTGCTAATGCAGCTTCGGCAGGGTTGATTGCCTGTACTGAAATGTTATATGGAGCAAGGCGCCTAGCAAGTTCTTGTGGATCAGCAGCGCGTGGGTGCACGGATTGTGTGGTAATCACACTTTCAACCCGAGGTATGATTTGCTGGAACATAGCATCCAGCTCTTTATCAGCCGAAGCGCCAAAAATAAGGATGAAATCCCTATCTGGGAAGTACTCGCCTAACGTCTGGCGCAGCCTAAGCATGGAATCACCATTATGAGCTGAATCAATGACCAGCGGTGGCTCTTTGCGCAAAATTTCGAAGCGAGCTGGCCATGAAACGCGTGCAAACCCTTGGGCTACTGCCTGCGATGAGAGCGCCACACCATTCTGCGTGATAACATCCAAGGCTGCAAAGGCGGTCGCTGCGTTTTGCACTTGATGTAAGCCTAACAGCGGCAGGTGGATGTGTAAGGGTTCCGCAGCTAATGAGGGGAGCAGCCTGCATCTTGCGTCTTGTCGGCGGGCGATGATCATCTCTTGTCCCTCAAGGTTGTGGGCAATCTCGGCGAAAGCGTAAGCGTGCTCCACTTGGGTAACGATCGCCTTGCGTTCAGCCGCGATACGCAGCAACTCCTTCTCTGCTTCGGGTTGCTGCGGGGAAAGCACGGCTGGCTTTTCAGGTTTGATAATGCCGCCTTTTTCGTGAGCGATTTCTGTAAGCGTATCGCCCAAGACAGCGCGATGGTCATAGGAAACGGGGGTAATCACCGAAACTAAGGGGTTGATGATATTGGTAGCATCTAATCTGCCCCCAAGCCCCACTTCGATGACGGCGATGTCTACCTTCTGCTCTGCAAAGTAAAGGAAACCCAAAGCTGTGGTAAGCTCAAAGGTGGTAATCTCTGGCACTTTTTCGGTTAGCGGACGCAATCGGTCAACCAGCTTCACTAGCGCAGCCTTATCGATTTCCTCCCCGTTAATTTGGACGCGTTCGGTAAACTCTTGCAAGTGGGGAGAGATATACAAGCCTACTTTATAACCTGCTGCCTGCAAAGCGCTAGTGCAAAAAGAAGCCACAGATCCCTTGCCTTTTGTGCCGGTGATGTGAATACTTGGGTAGCTATTCTGAGGGTTGCCCAGCAGCTCAGCCATCTGCCGCATGCGGTCGAGCTTAAAAAAACGATGACTATCGTCCACATGGCGCTTCATGCTGAAGTCAACAAAGCTATAAATGAAATCTAGCGATTCTTGGTAAGCCTGTTCCTGCGCGTTCATTTGCACCTGATGCTTTTGATTATATCGCTGTGTGAAAGTAAAACCCGGATCTCTATATACTTCACGTGGAAATCCGGGTTGCTTGTGAAATTTCGTGGTTATTGAACAGTTACATCTACCATCAGAACGTAGCCAATGATGGAAAAATCACTGCCACGGAATTCTACTAACAGGCATTCGCGGTTGAACTCATCGAATCGGCGCTCTGCCATAGGTAAAAGGGTTAAGGTGGTGCCTTGGGGGATTAGTCCAGTGGACTTATAGCCGGCGTAACAATCACTGCGCGCATAGACGTCGCGCATTGTAACCACAGTGATAATGGGTGTTGGTGTGGCAGTGCGCGTAGGTGTGGGGGAATAGTCAGGGGTAGGTGTCAGGGTCTTGGTGGGCGTCGGGGTGATGGTAGGCGTGAGTGTTACTGTGGGGGTGTAGGTAACCGTAGGCGTGCGCGCTAAGTTGCGAGCAGCGACTGAAGCGCTGATGTTGCGCCCAGCGAAGCTGATTAAAAAGCCCAGCAGGATAATGATAATGATCGACCCGCCACCGGCTACAAAATAGGTGGGGGTGAGCCCGCGCTTGAGCGCGAGCACTTGCGGGTCATTGGGAAAGCGCTTGCGTACATTCCGGCTGATGCGGTAAGCATCTAAAGCAAAAAAGCGGTTGCCAGTTTCAAGTGCTTCTTTTGCGCGCTCGATTTCATCCTGAGCGTTATTGATTTCGGTTTCCAACGCGCTGATTTCGTTTTCCAGTGCCAAGCTTTGCGCATCATAGGCATCTAACTGACGCAAAAGATCGAGGTTTTCCCGTGCGCCGGCAATTTTCTGTAGAGCCAGAGTCAAGGTAGGGGCCTTGGCGGCTTCATCCTTCAGGCGTTGGGTGTTATCCAGCAGGTTCTGGGTAGCCGCCGGAATGAGCAAGTCCAAGCGGTTTTGCAGCCGCCCAATTTGAGCAAGGCTGCCATATTTCATGCGTAAACGCTCTAACTTGCTTTTGGCCTCGGCTAACTTGGTCGGCGGAATTTTTCCGCTCATGCTGACGACATCGCTGACCTCATCCAGCATGGCGATATCGCCCTTGACCTCGGCAGCTTTATCAATGTATTCCGGTATAGCCACGGCGCTGGCTGCCGTTTGAATCTTACCTAAGGCAGCGACTAGCTCCCCTTGGGCGAGCAGGTTCAAGCCTTCCTTATAGACGTCATAGGCTTGCATCTGGTTTTCGAGGTCGTGGCGCAGCTCTTCGCCTTCACGCCAGCGCTTGATGCCGGCTTCCTCCAAGTGTTCAAAAGCCTCATCGAGGTAATCCAAGGCGACTTTGTAGCGGAAGACCCTGGCGGCGCTTTGTGCCTTGCCATAAGCTTTACCTGCCTCTGGTGGCAGAGCGACGGAAGGAATATTGCCCGAACGCAGATATTCTTCTGCTTCAGCGTGGTGCTCCTCCGCACGAGTCCATCCTGGTTCTAGTTGCAGCACCTTTTCATAGAGGGGAATAGCTGCCTGGTAGTTGCCCTTGTAAAATGCTTCTTCAGCCTCATCCATCATACGCTCGGCTTCCGGGTCATGGCTGGATTGGAAGAATTTACGTAATGGATCGCTATCTGCCTCATCGTCTAAGTCTGGGCTGCGGGTAGGCGTTAGACGGGATGGGCTTGCCTCTGCTGGAGGCTCGGTTGGGGTGCTCTCAACTGTGCTGGGAGGCTGAGAGGCTTCTACAGTAGCACTTGCTGCCCGTCTGCTGCGTTCGCGGCGGAGCTCACGTAGCAGACGGTTAGCCTCATCCACATCTTCGAGGTCGACTTCATCAGCGATGCGGCGGGTTGCCAACGCCTCCAAATAGGTGGAGAGCGCGTTTTCAGCCTGCAGTAACGCTTCATCGCTGGGGTTAGTTTGGTTAAGGACGTTATTGGCCTGATCAATGAGATCTTGAATCATTGAGGGCTCCTTTCAGGTTTTTCCTAAATCGTAGTATGGGTGATTATAGCCTTTTGTTATAGAGGACTTCCAGTTGCTCGTGCATTTCTGCTGCTGTCTTGAAGCCGCCATCCAAAGCTTTTTCCAGGAAGCGCATTTCCTCTTCATTGAGACGGCGTTGCACATCATAAGAATACGAAGCTTCAAAGTGGCGAGGGGAATTAGCGATATCCTCTGGACGGTTGGGGCCAACGGCAACGGAACCGGGTGCTTGCCGGCCGGTGAAGAGATGATGCAAGGCACGCGCGCTGAATTGCAGCAGGTCAAACTGCTGTACCTCAGGCTGCAGGTTATTAGGCTGCCAATGGCCGATATTCCAATCGATCATGATGGCTTTTTGGCGCTGCTCATTCCAGTAATAGTGCAGGAGTTTATGATCCAGATATGTTGCCCCGCGTTGATGGGCTTGGTCAAGTAGGTCGGTGATTTGCAAGGCAATATCCAGCACCTGCTTCATAGTCAGGTTGCGCACAAAGTTGCCGCGTGTATAGCCGGCATCACAGAGCATGTAAAGGTTATCCTCCCAACGCCGCTCGAGGACAACAAAAGGCAGCCAGCCATCGGCCAAGCGTTCATCAAATTGGGCCAGCAGGTCTTCCGTTTCCTCAGGTTCGAAGAAAACCAGCGTGCCCGTGATGCGCGTGGCTTCCGCCTGGCGTTGTAAGTCCTTGGAGAGAGGGGCGATTTCCGCCGGCCAAACTGTCTCTGGCGCAGGCTTGAGGTAACCACTCGCCAGCATAGGTGTGAGGTTCTCCAGACCCTGCAGGCCAGCCAGGATGTGATATTCCTCCAGGAAAAGCGGTTTAGAGTAGGCTAATTTGTCATGCCGCATCACCTTAAAGGCAGGCTCACGCTTAAATGGGCGCTCGCCATTGGCGCTCTTGAGCAGGAAAACGCGGGCGCTGGAGCCGGAAGCTTCCGGGATTGCATAGTCATGCTGGCCGGCGCTAAGCCAGGTATCCAGCGGTTCAGCTAAATAAAGCCCATTACGGGCATCTAATTTTTGTTCTTTCATAGTCGTTCCGTTTGCGTTGCCTATTTTACCATTTCTGATGTGAGAAGGCAGTAAAGATGTCTATATCCCGAGAGACGAGCTCATTCGCCCAAGGCGATAAAGGATGCAGAGCATCTAATTCTTGCACAGCTTGCCTAAACGCTTGCCAGTTATTCTGCTTGAGAAGTTGGTTGTATTGCTCCTGCCAAGTTTGCAGGCGCGCAGAAGGTTTATCTCGGGGCTCGATGAGTGCTGCGAGCTGGGCGAGCGAAAACATGATGTCTCCTGCGCTGGTGCGCGCCAAGCGCGAGCTGGCGATACCAACCTGGTTAACGGCATCCAGGGCTCTAGCTAACTCACGTAGGTGGCGTGAGATTCGTAACAAGTCTTGGTTGATACTGCTGAATAAGGTTTGGTGCGTTTGCACCATCCACCGCAGGGCATCGCTTGAGGTCTTCTCTAAATCCTGCCAGAAACGGAAAAAGAGCTCCTGAGCCTGGTCATCCAGGAAAATTAGCTCGTGTGTGAGCTCCGGGTAGAGGCCGCTTTCGGCGATGCGTTGCCATTGGACAGCGAATTTGGTCAGGTATGCACAGCTTTGCAATAAGATCTCGGGTAGCTGGCCTAGTTGCATAGCGCCCAAATTTTCCCATTCGCGATGCCGGATGGCATTGAGAATAGGAAGCAGCTGCTCCTGCCAGAGGTGTTGGCTGGTCTGAGCTTCTTGAAGGATCTTCCAATGCAGCAGATTGCCAGGGAAATCGGGAGTTTTCGCGATTTCTCTCTTGCTGAGCGCGGCTTTCCAGCGATGCAAAGCCCTGAGCACCGCCAATGCCTCCTGTACGTTAGTTCGATCTTGCTGTGGGAATGTTGAAAGCTCAAAGGTTGGTGCCTGGAGAGGGAGCATGCTATAGACAGTCTCAAAAGCCTGAGCGAGCGCT
>LDZT01013345.1_pt1 | contig 28675 bp, 27 predicted proteins | sample 615521 | NCBI WGS metagenome assembly LDZT01 (sample SAMN03408292, study PRJNA278302) | terrestrial metagenome | isolation source: oil reservoir sample SB1 | place: USA: Alaska, North Slope, Schrader Bluff formation | collected 2011-09 | reverse complement strand
GCCTGTTGCACCCTTTTACACCCTTTGTGACCGAAGAATTGTGGCAGGCATTGAAAAAGGCAGTACAGGATAGTGGTGTAGATATTTCGGTTGAAGGGGGCTGGGCGGAAGCATTGATCGTTGCACGCTGGTCGGAGAGCATGAAAGAAGAAGAGTGGGAAAAACCTGCCATTCAGAGTTTCCAGACCGGCATGATCGAGGTGGTAAAAGCCATTCGCAATACACGCCTTGAAAACAAGCTCCCATTCCAAGATGCGGTCGAGGTCAGCATTGTGACGAACACCCTGCAAGCCTACCTTGAAAAAGAGCTGCCTTTCATAACAGCACTATGCAACCTTTCTAAAGTGAACATCCTGGCAGAACTTCCCCATGGTGAAAAGTACAGGCAGTACCCCTCCGCTTCACTACCCCTTTCAGGTTCAACACTTTTCATCCATACCAGTAATGAAGGACTGCTTGCGGAGAAACGGCATCAGCTGGAAAGCGAATTATCCTCTATCCAGGCGCAAATTAACCGTCTCGAAACCCTGCTGGAATCCGATTTCGCCAAGAAAGCACCGGAAAACGTGGTCCAGAAAGAACGCGACCGCCTGGAAGCCTATCAGGATACCGCGGATAAACTCAAGAACCAACTTAAAACTTTGTAATAGTAAAAGCCCGGTGACTGAGAAATCACAGGGCTTTTTTTACACGTGAATGACATCACGCGCTTTGAAAGATCCCTTTAATGCGTCCGTAGTATACACGGTGATAATCCGCACAGCTATAATGATTTTCGATTTCGGGCAGGAGGAAGTGTTGGGGATCAAAATCCTGCCAGTAGATCTTTTCACATTCGATGCTGAGCTGCGCTTCCTCGAAAGTCGGGGCAGCCACATAATGGGATGCAACCGCAGTCAAGCCTGAGGCAGATAGCTTATCGCATTCCCTCCCTGACGTACTCCCAAGATAATTGAGCACATCGCGATACTCTTCAGGAAAAGCGTTTACGGTAAAAGTTGGGTATTTTTCCATGAACTCCAGGGTGTAGCGCGTGGGGCGCACGAATACCTGCACAAACGGGTAATTCCAGACATTCCCAATGCTGCCCCATGAAACTGTCATGGCATTGTAATCAGCGTGTTGAAAGTCACCGCTTGCCAGCAGCAACCAGCGCTCTGACCAGAGCGCGATGTTCTCTTCGCAAAATGAATGAACGTTGAGTTCTTTAAGCATATTGTGTAAGGTTATCTATTCACAAACCGTGACCTTGATCACAGCATCCAGGTTGAGAGGTCCATAGATATGGGGAAACAATTCCCCGGTCTGGTGGGAATCTTCATACTTCAGATCAGAAGACAGTAATTGCGGATCGATCTCCAGTTGCAACAAATCAGAGATTCCTTTAAACCACATCTCTTTTACCCCGGCAATTTGTGTTAACGTGCAGCAATGGATGAATCCCTCATTTTTCAGTGTATCCGCATTGTATGTGCCATATTCGAGCGCTTCACGCCATGTTCCCGCGGTTACGATATGATAGATATTCATGCTTGTTCACTCTGCAGATCAACCTGTAGAAGTCCGTATTTTTGGAGTGCATTTTGAATTTCCACATCATCGGATAAATCAACAGAGGAAAGCTGCATACCTAATTCTGTTTTCAATTCAGGGATAGCTTCAAGGATGTCAATAAAATATTGCTTGCGGAGTGCTTCATCTCTTACCGCTTCCACCCAACCTTGCAGTTCATCACCCTTGATTGTGATCTGCACGTTAGATCCGTTTTTCAGATTTCTCCACCAATCTTCTGCTTTATCAACCAGAACATAAATGGAATTTCCGATCTTGTGGTAGTAGGCAGGAAAAGAATTTACTTTTCCCATTTCTCTGCCAGTATAACGGATCACCAGAGAATGTTCGCTCATCAACGAATGAAGGGGTGACTTCAAGATTGTGTTTACAATGGGATTGAATATTCTTCCGAAGATTTTTGGCTTTGCCATGTTCTCCACCACCTTTGATTAATTGATTTCTATATATGATATACGTTTTCTTTCTTGTGAAGTTTCTTCTAATATTAACCCTATTTTTTCTCAATAGTAGCATTTAGGAATTCGACCATTAATGCCGTGGTGTCGTGTTCCAAATTGGGCTGCACGAGCATCAATCCATGGAGATCACTTCCATAGCCAATGACCTCACTTGCATCACTTGATGGAACTGATTGACATGCGGTTGCAGATTCCGCATCTCCCGCTGCAAAAAGGCAGTAGGTGATTACCGGTGAAGCAGTTGCATGGAGCTTTTCCACCACATCAGCATAATTCAGAGTCAAATAATCTCCAGGTGAAAGCGAGAACGCGCCGCGGCAGGAACCCGGGTGCAACGTATTGATATGCGTACAACCATCTGCAGCACCATCCGCTCCGATACTGGCTCCCAAGGTCACAATGCGGGTAGGATCGATGCCTTCCAGACCGTAAGCTGCTTCCACCGCTGCCTGCGCATCCAGCAACCATTCCGCTCTTTCAAAGCTCTTACAGCCACCCTCACAACCATCGAAGGTGAAAGTAAAGACAGCATACGAGCGTTCTTTTTCTAACTGCGGGAACCAGCTTGGATCCAGCCATGGTTTACCGGAGAAATCATTTGATTGCGAATCGGAGAATCCGCGGTTCTGCAACCAATACGCCAGTTCACGCATATCGCTCTGGTCGCCTGGCGCCCAATGCATCATAATCACCAGTGGAGCAGGTGAAACTGAAGCAGGGAAATAGGTTCCCTGCAATGTCCTACCATCCGTCGTTGTAAACTCCATCTCGATGAAGGCATCAGGTAAAACTTCAACGGTCGCTTCCTGTATCGGTTCCGGCTGTGGATCAACCTTTTCATCCTCCACCTGTAAAGCAGCTCCTGTTTCATCTACAATCCCAGAGGTGGATGCGGAACAGGACGTAGTTATGCTCAAGATTAGGATCATCATTAGAAACCCGGGCTTGACCATGTTCTGTCTCATCATAATCGTCCTTTTAATTCCATATTTATTCTATCAAGGAGAGTGATTTTTTTCTTGGTGATTTAAACACTACCAGTAGAGATTTCGATAGGTCCCTTGCCTTATGGTTACATATTGCATGTTTCAATCTTTTGATTTGATATTCCCCTGTACGATCAAGCCTATCAGAAACAGCACCACCATGACAACCGCTGAAAGCGGGTACGTGAGATCAAGTGTTTGCGAGATAAGCACAGAACCGCAAGCAGATGTCAATAGAATCAATGCCCAATCGAGCGCCGTCCCTGCCAGGATTGCTCCTAACACGCCCCCCACAATGACCACCAGCCAGTAGACATTACCCAACTCTATATTGACCATTGGGAGGAACGAATAAATGATATATGCTCCTGCAGCAAACCCAGCAATACGGATGGCTGCCGATTTGACGAGGACTGCCAGAAAAATACCGATCAGCCCCATCACAATAGCAATAGTAAGGATCACATTACTGGCTTGATTGGGAAATATGCGTGGGGCAAATGTATAACCAAGGAAAAAACCGATCCCTCCTGTGAACAACCAAAAAAGTTTCCTGCCAAAAATGAGCATAACAATCCCAAATATGAGATATACCAAATTCATTTCACCTCACTTTTAATCACATAATGCTTAAATCAATTATAAGAGTGAAAAGGATGATTAATAAAAAAGCAGGTGGATCAGTAACCCACCTGCTTTTTCGATCCCTACTTTGATTGCAGGAATGCCCGCAGCATGACAAACACACCCAGAAGGATGAGCGCCACAGGGAAAGCTGGTAAGCCAAATGGAACCAAATTTTTTCCACTTACGTTGAGCATTACTTCAAAGAAAATGAAGAAGATAATAAATAAGGTCAAGCCAACCTCGACCAGTTTATTACCATTCCTCACCAGTGAATTGCGGTTTCGCCGTTTCCCATAAACGATCTGGGCAATGCCAATAGAGGTTGGCGCAAACAATGCCCAAGCATATGTCCAGCTCGCCCACATATGCAGCACTTGCTGTAAGAAAAATATAGTTCCCAGCATCATCAGCATTGAGCCTAATATCGCCAAGCCCTCGCCGTGGCTATCCTGTGAATTTAACGCAGAAATGAACAGAGTCGCACCGGGGACAATGAAAATAAATGGCCACAATACTGCTCTAAAACTAAAATCCAGTAGCTCCCCTACTAATAAGATGATGCCTAAAATGAGCAACCCTGCTCCTAATAACACCGGACCTTGTAAAAAAGGAGATTTCGTTTCGTTCAGCTCTTTTTCCGAAACACTTTTTACAGGTTTTCCCTTGGGTGCGGGCGTCCCCTTTTCTTTCATATCACCTAGCGATCCTGCTTTTTTCGATTCTTTTTGGGGGTTTTCTTTACCCTCTGTCACAGGCTTTTCTTCTATGGGGGTTTCTTCACTTGGTTTTTCATTTTTTATAGCCATCGCATTCCATCCTGTATATTCTTTTCATGATCATCTTTCTTCTAGAATATACGCAAATTAAAAGAAATAGTTGCGTCGCTTAGTGTAAGTGCTGCTCTTAGCACGGCATGGAGCAATCATCTTTCAAATATTCAAATTCCACCGTGGTATGACCACAATGAAATTCGCTAGCGATCAGTCGAATAGCTTTTTTAATCTCACGAATATCCTGGCTTTTCGTACCCTCCTCAAGAACAATATGCGTCGTCAACACATTCTCCTCACCATCCAAAGACCAGACATGCGTATGGTGGACATCGGTAACTTTTTCAAGCCGCAACATACGCCGTTCGATTTCCCCCATATCCACTTCAGCTGGAACCGCCTGCAAGAAGAGCGAGATGGATGCTACCAGATTCTTGATCACGTTATAGAGAACGAAAACAGATAACCCAATTGAGAGGATGGGGTCAAGTACGGGTAAGTCAATGAACAGCATCACAATGCTGACAATAAGAACAGCCACCCATCCGAGTACATCTTCCAAGAGATGCCAGGTCAGCACCCGTGCGTTCATCTTTTTCCCTCTTTTCATCCGCATTGCAGCAATACTATTGATAACAATACCGACCAGTGCAAAGATCGCCATCCCCTGTGCATTGGGTTCTGCCGGATTCTGTAATCGTTCAATTGCTTCTTTCACAATCAGAATAGAACCTGCCACCAAGATAATGGCATTAATTACAGCTCCAAGCAACGAAAATCGCCTAAATCCATATGAATATTTACCGTTGCGATCTTTCTGGGATATTTTTTCAAAATACCAGGATAACCCCAGCGAAATGCTATCACCCAGGTCGTGCAGCGCATCTGCCAGAACTGCTACAGAATTGATATACATTCCGCCGATGAATTCTGCGATAGAAAAGAGTAGATTCAGAAAAAATGCCAGACGGATATCTGCAATGGTATGATTGTATGAATGGTTATGTGGTTGGTTGTTCATTTTCTTCCATTTTATAATCAGTGTAGATTCTACTCTATAAGAACAAGATAAAAAGTATTATTAACACAAGGAGTTCATCGTGAAAGTTGGATATATTGGGTTGGGTATCATGGGGAAACCAATGGCAAAGAACATTCTCAAAGCAGGCTTCCCCATGGTGGTTTATAACCGCAGCCAGGCAGCTGTGGATGAGCTAGTTGAAGAAGGGGCACAACGCGCCAGTAATCCCAAGGAAGTAGCAGAAAGCGTGGATGTGATCTTCACCAACTTGCCCGATTCTCCCGATGTAGAAAAGGTTATTTTCGGCGAGCAGGGCATTCTGCAAGGTACTCATAGTGGATTGATCTTTGTGGATAATTCCACCATTAAACCTCTGGTTGCTCGCAAGATCGCAGCAGCGTTTGAGGAAAAGGGAGTTCTAAGTCTGGATGCACCCGTGAGCGGCGGGGATATTGGCGCCATCAACGGAACACTTGCCATTATGGTAGGTGGACCGGAAGAAGCGCTGCAGAAAGTAATGCCCATTTTCAACGCAATCGGAAAAACAATCACGCACGTAGGGGATAGCGGTGCCGGGCAGATCGCGAAAGCAGCCAACCAGATTATGGTAGCCGCCCAAATGGTGGCGATGGGCGAATTGCTCATTTTTTCCCAAAAAGCTGGGGCTGATCCACAGAAGGTCATCCAGGCGATCCAGAATGGAGCAGCCCAATGTTGGACTCTGGACAACAAACCACCACGGTTATTTGCCGGAAACCGTAACCCCGGTTTTAAAGCCGGTTTGCAGGCGAAAGATCTGAATATCGTAATGGAATCATCCCATGAATTTGGTGTACCCCTGCCGATGACAGCAGTTAATTTTCAGCTCTATCAAGCCATGCTGCAAAACAATATGGCGGAACTAGACAACTCGGCAGTGATCGCAATAATTGAGAAGCTTGCCAATACCACATTGGATACATAGAGTATATAAGTAGAAATGGTAAAAATAATGGATCATTTTATCGATATCTACCAAAACCAAGCCGAAAAATACCACAGCATGATCAGTTTTGAGGATTTCGAAAACCATCTGCTCGAAACGATCCACGATATCACTCCCATAAATCACAAGAAGATCTTGGATCTCGGCAGTGGGACAGGTCGTCTGCCTATCTTATTGAAAGATGAGGGCGCTGAAATTGTCTCGTTGGATATCAGCATGCAGATGTTATTACAGCAGCAAGTTCAACTTCGAGCGGTTCACGGTAACTGGGATCTCGTGCAGGGAGACATCCGACAAGTACCTATACAATCCGAGTGGGCAGAAGTCACCACTGCCGGTTGGGCAGCCGGTCATTTCTGCGGTTGGTACCCGGATTGCTGGCAGGAGAACATTGATCGATTTGTTCTGGAGATGTTGCGTGTAACACAAACGGGTGGTGAACTAATAATAATGGAGACCTTGGGAACCGGAAAAATCTTCCCTGTTCCGCCCACCCGTGCTCTGGCTGAATATTACGAGCGTATTGAAAACAAATGGCAGTTTAAGCGAGAAGTGATTCGCACTGATTATAAATTTCACAACCCAGCTCATGCCAAAGACAATACCGCTTTCTTCTTTGGAGAGAAACTGGCTGAACAAATAGATCAAGAAAGCTGGCAGATCCTGCCCGAATGGACCGGGGTGTGGCATCGCGTGAAATAAACCGCATTATTTCTATCCCTAGGCTAGATCGGCACGGAATACGGTAATTGCTTTTCCATGCAAATCCACACGGTTTCCTAGTACTTCTATTAGTAAACTACCCCCGCGAGCAGACGCCTGGTAGGCGCGCAGCGGGTTTTTATTTAAACGCCGCATCCAAAATGGAGCCAGGCTACAATGTGAAGATCCCGTGACAGGGTCTTCATCAATCCCACAGGTAGGCGCAAAAAAACGTGACATAAAATCATAGGCACTGTCATCCGAAAGGCTGGTTACTGCTGCTTCCCCACAACCACAGGCTATCATTTTGGAAAAATCGGGGCGCAATTCGCGCAAGATGTGAGCATTGGCTACTTCGATCACCCAATGCTGGTCATCAACCTGCCATACCCGACCCTCTCGTAACCCCAGCGCATCCAGAAGTATGCTGTTCTGTTCCTCGCGAATGTGCGTGAAGGCGGGGAAGTTCAACACAACCGCACCCTCATGCCAGCGAGCGGTCAGCAGTCCGCTCAAGGTATGAAAATGGATTTCTTTCTCATATGGTTCGAATCCCTCTGTGAACAGGATCCAAGCGCTGGCAAGGGTGGCGTGCCCGCATAACTCTACCTCTGTAACAGGGGTAAACCAGCGCAGATGATATCCATCTGAAGCTGGCTGCAGGAAAGCAGTTTCTGAAAGATTCATCTCGGCAGCCAGATTCTTCATCCATTCATCTGATCTGGATTCAGAATGGATATACACTGCTGCGGGATTCCCATGAAAGAGCATGTCGGTAAAAGCATCCACCTGAAATAATCGAATCATTTTTTCTCCTCTTTTCTCCACTACAATAATTGTACGTAGATTTATTCCACTGCGGGTGAAAAGTGTTAAAATGGTGACCGTTATATACATAGGAATAATTTTTTATGAAAAAAGAACTGCAGACCATCCTCGAAAAAGATGTCACCTATTCACAGAGATTACGCTTACTGGGTGAGAATAAAATACTACATCCCATCGCAGGCTTTCTCGCTCATTCCGGAGATTCGTGGTATTGGTTAGCAGTTCTCTTCGTGGTATGGCTGTTCACCGATTCTACCTGGCATGCCATCTCTGCTTTTTTTGCCGGGTCCATTCTGATCCAAGCATTTCTGGTGCTGGGTATTAAATTTCTAATCAAACGCAGTCGCCCCGCCGGTGATTGGGGCGCCATTTACCGTAACAGTGATCCAAACTCTTTCCCTTCCGGGCACGCTACGCGTGCTGCTATGCTGGCTGGTTTATTCTGGGGGATGAACATGCATCCCCTGGCACTTATACTCACCGTATGGGCATTGCTGGTCAGTTTCGCCAGAGTAATTTTGGGGTTACATTACCTCAGCGATATTATCGCAGGCTGGATATTGGGAACACTGCTGACTTTTCTGATGTTAGGGCTACAACCCATGCTGTTCCAGATGCTGCCAGGGGTTTTCTTCCGGTAGGTCGGCAATCGTTTCAATATAATTTCTTTTTTAGATAATATTTACATTCCTGTCTTCATCCCTTTGATATAATTCGTAATGGATAATAAAATAATTTAGGAGATGCAAAATGGCTACCAATAAAACCGTCAAAGTCACCGCAAAAGGGTTAGAGGGATTTCTGGTCGAAACGAAAGCTGGCACTCATACCGCGTTAGTCGATCAACCACCTGCTATGGGAGGGAAGGATCAGGGACCTACTCCTCTTGATTATGTCTTCATTTCGCTGGCTGGATGTCTGGTCACCATTGCCAAGATTGTGGCAAACCAGAAGAAGATCGTTCTGCGGGATGTCGAAGTAGAGGTCGAAGGCGAACTGAATCTTGAAGTCCTTCGCGGGCAGGATACAACCGATCGTGCTGGTTTCAAGAGCTTTAAGGTTGGCATGAAAGTGGATGCGGATATGACCAAAGAGGAAAAGGAAAAATTCATTGAAGAAGTGGATCGGCGCTGCCCTATTTCCGATAACTTGATGAATACCACCCCGATTGAAATTGCTTTGATCGACTGATGACAACGAAAAACCTCCTCAAAAGGGAGGTTTTTGTTTTAAAATCAAGCCAGGAGGATCTTCATGACAACCATTCTTAACCACGTTCTATCATCCCTCAAGCAAGATTATCCTGTCAGCCAGATCGAAGTAAGCGCTCACTGGATCATGGTCACCAGCCGAATCAGCGGCTTAGCATCCACAATTGTAGGCTGTGGACCCCACGGTGAACAGCTGGTGAGCGAGGCAGGAAATCTATCGGAAAAATCTGCGCTAAAGCTGGCAGCCCTTTGCCTGTCAGAAAACACATTGGAAGCCGGGATCGGTCTGGCAGCCGTGAATTCCCTGATCGAACCGATCCAACAAAACCAGCAAAGCCTCAATGTTGCAGATGTTTTAGCTGATAAGGGAAAGGGGAAGCGTATTGCGATAATCGGTCATTTTCCCTTCATTCCCAAGCTGAAGGGCATCGCCAGGAAAATTTGGGTGATTGATCTGCAGCCTGGTGAAGGGGAATTCAGTCCCACGGATGCGGAACAAATCCTTCCACAAGCAGATATCCTGGCTATGACCGCCAACACCCTCATCAACAAAGCTGCCGAGAATTACCTGGCAATGTGCCGTCCAGATGCGCTAAAGATCATGATGGGACCCAGCACACCCATGACCCCCATCTTGTTTGAACACGGCTTGGATATTTTGGCAGGTGTGCGAGTGACTGATCCGACCCTGGTATATCAATATATCTCCCAAGGGGCAGCTTTTTCACAGGTACGGGGGGTAGAAAAGATAACCCTCTCCGCTTGACCACGCTCTTTCTCTTTACAAGGAAAGCCCTATGGGATATGCTTTAAGCGGGAATGGTAGGGTCCCGGTGGGTTCCCCGGTCTTCAAAACCGGTGACGGGCTGTTAGGCAGGCCGTGGTGGGTTCGACTCCCATCCATTCCCGCCTTTATAAGAAATTTCTAATGACGCTTTCCCAATTTTCTATTTACAATAATTCAATCAAACACAGGATAAAACGCAATGGATTATGACCAGCTACAACTTTACGAGATCGTAGAAGAACAGTTTAACATCCTCGACGCAACCTATGGAGAAGGAACAGATAAAACACCCTACATCGCTAAGTTCACCGGTCAGTTGAAAAACCAGGATAGCGAAAAAGCTTTTGCCGCTATCGAAGAACGCATCAAACCGATGAATTTAATCCCCTTGTTTCGTGCAGAAGAAGAACAACAGATCGTTTTTCTCATCACAGATCCTCAAAAGCATAAAGAAACGAAGACAAGTACGAATCTGATCCTGTTCATTCTTACAGTATTCAGCGTGCTTTTTACCGGTGGGATTTATGGGATGGATACCGCCTTACCACAGAACACTTGGCAAGCAATTCTTACCATCCTGAAAAATGGGTGGCCGTTCGCTGTTTCTTTACTGGCGATTCTGGGAGCTCATGAATTCGGTCATTATTTCGCAGGCAAAAAACATGGGGTGGATGTATCTCTGCCTTATTTCATTCCATTTCCTTTCAACTCCTTTGGAACTATGGGCGCTTTCATCAATATGCGCTCCCTTCCTAAAAACAAGAAACAGCTTTTTGATATTGCCATCGCAGGACCTTTGAGCGGATTAATTGTATCCATCGTCGTATTGCTGATAGGGTTGAATCTATCAACCGTAGAGCCACTCCCTACAAATTTACCGGCAGGTACCGGATTTCAAATGGAGGGTAATTCCATTCTTTACCTGCTGCTGAAATACATCAGCTTTGGAAAATTCCTCCCAGAGCCCGTAGGGAAAAGTGGTCTGGCGCTATTTATTCATTGGGCACAGTATTTCTTTACCGGCAATCCCATACCATGGGGGGGGCTGGATGTGATGCTACACCCCGTTGCCTGGGCTGGATGGGCAGGCTTGTTCGTGACCATGCTCAACCTCATCCCGGTCGGACAGCTGGATGGCGGTCATATCTTACAATCCGTTTTTGGTACCAAAACATCGCGGCGCGTGCTGCCGTTCATCATCGCCGCTCTGGTACTGTTGGGATTCTTCTGGAGTACCTGGTGGTTCTGGGCAGTGCTGGCTCTATTTATGGGCAGAGCTTACGCCGAACCTCTTGACCAGATCACTCAACTGGATAAAAAACGGAAAACAATGGGGATCGTCATGCTGGTAATTTTCCTGCTCATCTTCATCCCCGTTCCGCTCACAATCATTTATGGCTAGAATACCTGCCCGTTATGGCATTGTTGAACCATGGTGGGGATTCTTTTCCCGGTCTTTAAATCACAGAATTCCCCCATTGCCTGCACTACCAGACAGGAATGAACGGGATACACGAATACCAGGTCACCAATCTGATATTGTTGAAAAACGCCGTCGTTTACACGCAGCACACCGTGTTCCTGCGTCGTGCTGACCAATTTACAATCTGGCAAAATGGTTGCAAAATGATCCTCTTGCTTATCTGCCAGCAAGCCATAAATGGATTCTCCGTGATAAGAAAGTGTCTCTTTCGAAAAATGGATGGCACCACCATAAATGACCAGTTCCTTGCGATCCGCATTTTTCGACACGATCGGGCAAGCCATGGCAACCGCCATCTCATCGGGCATACAAACCCCTAATTGCCACTGTTCAAGGTCAAAGAAAATAAAATTCCCCGGTCTGATCTCATCCACATCCTTGAAATCGGATAGCAGCCGACAGCCCGGTGTATCGCCGATGGATACATGCACCTCTCCGCAGCCATATTCCTGCAGGTAATTTTTGACCTCCAGCATGGCAGCTTTGCTGGCTGCAGCTTTGTTGATAACATCGGTTGGTGAGGAAGCATGATAGGTATGCCCGGCATGCGTCAACACCCCTTGAAAGGCGAGGAGTGGACTGCTGTTAATTCGCTGCGCGCAAATTAAAATTTCCTCTTTATTTTGCCACCAGATTCCCACGCGATGCAACCCGGTATCCACCTTGATCCATACCCCCATAGGGCAATGTGCATGTTGTGTAAGAAAATCCACGCTTTCAAGGTTATCTACCAGCACCGATAAGTGCATCTGCGATGCCAGTCCGTTGATGCGTTCCATCTCGCGCCTGTTGAGGGGGAAAGCAATTAGAATATCCTGCCAGCCTGCAGCCGCAAAGTAAACAGCCATATCCACTGAAGAGACAGTGATTGCAGTAATGCCTGCCTGGCAATACAATTCTGCGATTTCACGGGATTGGTGGGTTTTAAAATGTGGTCGTAACACAACCTGGTTCTGGTCGGCTTTTTGCAACATAACCCGAATATTGTGTTGCGCTTTTTCCAGATCAATCAACAATACCGGCTTTTGAATCCCATCCAGGATATTCATTGCCACCACCACCTTCTTTTCGCTATAATCAACGTATGGATAATGATAACATCGCTCGCATCTTTCAAAAGATAGCCAGGCTATTGGAGATCAAAGGAGAAAGTCCTTTCAAGATCAATGCCTATGATCGCGCCGCAGAAAGCATCCGTATTTATCCCGACCCGGTGGCAGAGATGAACAGCGAGGATCTTAAGACCATCCCAGGAGTAGGTCAGGCGATTGCTGACAAAATCATAGAACTCAGTACAACCGGTACATTAGGTTTCCTGGAACGATTGCAAAATGAAATCCCCGTTGAGTTGCTGGATTGGTTGGATTTACCCGGCGTGGGACCGAAAACTACCGCACTGATCTGGCAATCACTGCATATCACCAGCTTGGATGAACTGCGTCAAGCTGCCAGTGAGGGGAAGCTGCACTCTCTTGCTGGGATCGGGGAGAAACTAGAGGGCAAGATTCTGGCTGCTATTCCGTCTAAAACGGAATGATGGCAAACCATCACGGTAGTTCACTTACATACAGCTGATTCCCAAATGCCAGAAATATCTCTTTTTCGGTGGTCACGCCCAGCCCGGTCATATCTGTTTCGGGCAGTGGGTAGGTTCTGCTGGGCTGCGGCTTGAGCATTTTTTCCAGATTTAACTGATAACTGAACTGCAGCACTGCACGATTGTTGTTATCAAGAATGTAAAAAGCAGAGCTGGGATAGAGCGTCTCCTGGATCACACGGAAAGAAGAATCAAAATACACCAGCGGATTTTTTTCATATCCAATTCGGCTATCCCCGTAGGGAGCAGGATCCTGGCATTCTGTGGCATTTTCTGCACGATATGCATTATATTGACAGGTAGTCATGTGACTGTCTTGATGCAGGACAAATAAGTCTTCTTTGTTCACAATGATATCCAACGCGCCACCCATATCAACCTCTTCCGTACCCAGATAATCTACGGGATGGCTATTGAAGACGATGCCTGCCATGGCACTGATCTCAAAGTCTCGCCCAGAGTAGCTCCAGATGCGATCACTTTCAGCATCGACTACGTACAAGGTATATTCATCCAAACTCATGGCAGCTATGCGCTCCCATTCATTCTCAGGCGGTATGAGCGATCCCGGTACGGGCTCCTGCCCGGGTTGACAATAAAGCAGATTCCCGTTTTCATCCACTGCCAGCAGCTCATAACCGCGCGTATTGGTTGGCAGCAAGGTAAAATCTACAATCTTCCCCAGTGTGATAACCCCGTAGGTGCCAGGTCCACATAGAAAACTGCTATCAATCTCATAAAAACCTTTTGAGCTTTTCTCGGCATGGAATAGACTTCCGCTGGTTTCATCCAGCAAATAGAGCCCGGAATCGTTGTTTTTAATATGAGATAGGATCACATCTGCACCAAATTGCGAGGTAGTCGCAGGACGAAAATCAAGACGGGTTACCAGATCCATATCATCTAAGACAGTCTGCGTCTGGGTAAGCAGATTGTTCGAAAGATCACTATCTCCGAAATCCATGGCGTTGATGACTGCATCATAAGCTTTCACCCAGTATTCTCGCTGCTGCTCTACATCATCAATACTGGCTGCTTGAGTGATATAGGATTGTGCTTCATCCAGAAAGATCTGATGCTGCTCACGTCGTCCACTGTAGATATATACCAGCACTGAAATCACTATCAACGCGATTGGAATAACAACCACGAGTATGCTCATCAAATGAGAGCTGGTAGATTCTTCCAGGCTGGTTTCTTGATTCGCAAATCGCTCGCCAATCTTCTTAAAGAGGTTCTGACCGGAACGTTGTATGCTCTGACCAATGCCGGTCACTGCTTGCTGAAGTGGGTTTTCACGGTCAGGTCGTTTTGGCGTTGGAGCTCGTTCCTCCGGTGGTCCCTTTTGGGGCGGGTTTGTTCTGGTGGCTTTTTCGGTTTCACCTACCTGGATCTTTATCTCGTTTGATAACACCTCATTGCCAGCAAGGTAAGGTTCTGTTTGAAAAGAAACATCCTCGGGGTACTCTTCTTCAAACTCTTGTTCGGAGTTAGTCGCTCCTTTATCGTTTGCTTCTTTTTCAATCTCTGCTTGAGAAGAAGTTACAACATTTTCTATTTCTTTTTCAGCAGGTGGTTGATCAGCAAGTGGAGTAGTTTTTCTCATATCCACTACTTCTTCCACCACTACCCCTTTTCCTTCACGGCATTTTAGCAGCAGCGCAGATATATCTTCTGAAAGTTGGTTCATTAACCTGCGGTGAAGTTGCTCCAAGCTGATAACATGACTATCTTGTAAGCGTTCATCATTCCACGTTTCAGGTTTAGCGGTGGATAGGATCAACAGATCGCCAGCCTGGATGGGAACTTGTTTGTAGTTAAGATAGAATCGGCGGGATGTTCCCAACCCCCGTTCGTTGAGATCTGTGGAGAAAAAATGAACGATCTGTCCCTGGCTGAAGATGGTCGTGTAGGTTATACCCGATTGGGCAAGAAAAATGGTTCCTTTATGGTACACCGCAAAATTCACTGCAGCGCTGACCGTTTCTGCGGTTTCTGCAGAGAGATTTTTCTGCAAAATGTCAGTGTTCAAAGCAGCCGCTGCACTCTGAATAGCATTGGTAACGGAACCAGGAGTATCAAAAAAAGATTTCCCCGCGGAAGCAAGCATACGCTCGATATCTTCTCTCTCAATTAAATCAGGCAGATTAAAATCCACCAAACACGCTAAGATTTCACCTTTGCGATGACGGTGGCTACGCAGGGAACTTGCCATCACCAAATATGAATCAACAAGGCGAGCTTCCTGTCTATCTTTAAACTGCAGTGTATGAACGTGAAAATCGATTGCCATCTTGCCTTTTCTATAGTTTGATTATATCCATACAGACCGGTTTGTAAAATACCTACCCAGTACATATTTCTGCATATACAATAAGCATATCAGAAATAAATGGTGAATAATAATGGTAAATCGTAAAAATAAGCAATTGTATCTCGGTAAATTGTATGACCTTTCCAAAAAGAAGATCCTGACTGACCAACCACTCCTATATGATCTGGATGATCTGACCACGCATGCCATCGTTACCGGCATGACAGGGTCAGGGAAGACCGGGCTGTGTGTGGGATTGTTGGAAGAAGCAGCACTGCAAAATATCCCCGCCATCATCATTGATCCCAAAGGGGATCTGACCAACCTCATGCTGCATTTCCCTGAATTGAGACCGGCTGATTTCGAGCCCTGGATCAACCCTGATCTGGCGAGAAGTGAAGGGAAAACAACTGCGGAAATGGCAGCCAGCACGGCAGAAACATGGCAGAAAGGGTTGCAGGAATGGGAAATTCCAAAGGAAGATCTGTTGAAACTGCAATCCAGCGTTGAGCGCGCTATTTACACACCCGGCTCATCCAAAGGGATTCCGGTTGACATTCTCACTTCCTTCAATTCCCCTCAAGTTGATTGGGAAGAGAATGAGGAATCACTGCGTGAAATGATCTCCAGTACTGTCACCGCCCTGCTGACACTGGTAGGTTTCAAAGATATTGACCCATTGCGTTCTCGTGAGCATATCCTGATCGCCAATATCATCGAGCACAGCTGGAAGAACGGTAAAGAACTCGACCTATCCTCCCTGATCATGGAGATCCAGGATCCGCCTCTTACCAAACTAGGTGCTTTCCCCATAGATAAGTTCTACCCTAAAAAAGAACGCGATGAGTTAGCGTTGCAATTGAACAATTTTCTGGCATCCCCTTCCTTCCAATCCTGGATCGAAGGTCAACCATTAGATGCAAACGAGTTCCTGTATACACCTGAAGGGAAACCACGCCATAGCATCTTCTATCTGGCACATCTGGATGATACCGAGCGCATGTTCTTTGTGACCTTGCTGTTTGCAGCCGTGGATACCTGGATGCGTAAGCAGACCGGCACCTCCAACATCCGTGCCTTGCTGTATTTTGATGAAATCCTCGGGTATCTGCCGCCTGTGGCAAACCCGCCCTCCAAACCGCTCATCATTCGCTTATTAAAACAAGCGCGTGCTTTTGGGCTGGGGTTGGTGTTGACCACGCAGAACCCCATTGATGTTGATTACAAGGCACTCTCCAATGCAGGCACTTGGATGATCGGGCGACTGCAAACAGATCAGGATAAACAACGCCTGCTGGATGGATTGGAAAGCGCCGCAGGAGGAATGAGCCGCAGCACAGTGGATAAAACCATCTCCGCTCTGGGAAAACGGGTTTTCTTGTTACAAAATGTGCATGAAAAACAGCCCGTCATTTTCCAAACACGCTGGGCGATGGATTACCTCACCGGACCTCTGGCACTGCGCCAGATCCCAGCCTTGAACAAACTGGCAGGTGCGCAGATACCGCTGCAAGATAGCGTTGAAAAAGAATTACCGCAAACTTATTCAACCACTCCCACAACCACTGCACCCTCCTCAAGTGATGCGGTCATGTATATCCGGACGGGCAGCCAGCCCGCCGGAAAAAGCCTTGCTTTGCTGGGTCAGGCAGAGGTAAGTTTTTATTCGCGCAGCCCTGCCATCAATGCCAGCCATGTCATCACGGTCATCATGCCCGATCCACCTCAAAAAGCTCTGGATTGGGATGGTAGTATTGTCCAAGGTCTTTCGCAAGATAGTTTTACTACGGAAACCGATATGAAGGCAAACGCCAGCAACATGGCTGCCTGGTTGCAGGATGAAAAGTGGTGGCAGACCCAGAAAAAGGAATTCGAACAATGGATCTACGAAACAGATAGCTTTTCTGTTTTCCAGCACAAGGAAAGTGGGTTGCAATCAAATGAAGGAGAGGATAAAGCATCTTTTGAAATGCGTTGTCTGAAGACGACTCAAGAAAAGATGCAGACCAAACTGGATGGATTGGAAAGAAAATATAAGACCAAGCTCATCCGTGCGCAAAATAAGATCGACAAACAAAAATTGCGCATTGAGAAATATGAAGCTGAAGTCAACAGCCGCCGCATGGAAATGCTCAGCAAAGGCGGGCAGGCAGTGCTAACCCTGCTAACCAAGAAGAAAGTGACCGGTGTATCCAGTTCACTCACTAAAAAGCGTATGTTTGATGAAGCGCAAGCCAAATTAGAGGAAGCCCAACAGGTTCTCAGCGATTATCAGGAAGATCTTACCCAACTACAGAGCAATCTCGAAGATGAGAAGAATATCATCCAGGATCAATGGAGTGACCCCATTGCCAGCATTGAGGAAATCCGCCTTACGCCCACCAAGCAGCGCATCCGCGTGGATAACTTCGGAATTTTATTGGAATAGTTGAAGAAAGGATCGCAGTTCAGTTGCGATCCTTTTTGACTTCTAATCCATTATTCCATCTCCTGCCTGCCCGCCAGCGCTCGCAGGATGGTTGTTTGATCGGTATATTCCAGATCACCTCCCACCGGAAGCCCGCGCGCTAAGCGCGTAATACGCACCGTATAGGGAGCCAGTTGCTTCTTGATAAAGAGTGCAGTTGCATCCCCTTCCATGCTTGGGTTGGTTGCAATAATGACCTCTTTGATCAATCCGCCCTTTACCCGCAGTTCCAGTTCGTGGATGCGTAAATCTTCCGGACCGATCCCTTCGATGGGAGAAAGCGCACCATGCAATACATGGTATCTCCCCGGGAATGCCCCAGCGCGTTCGATCGCCAGCACATCCATGGGATCTTCAACCACACAAATAATACCGGTGTCGCGCTGCGCATCCGCGCAGATATCACACTGGGTCCGATCCACCAGAGTGATATTAAAGCATGTCTGGCAAACACCGGTTGCCAGTTGCAGTCCCTTTAAAGCTTCTGCCAATTCGGATGAGACGGTATTGGGCGCTTTTAACAGAAAGAAAGCCAGGCGCGAAGCAGTTTTTGGTCCGATACCGGGTAATCTTTCAAAAGCAGTGATCAGTCTTTGCAGAGGTTCAGGCAGAAGTGGCATTCTTTTCTCTCCTACCGTCCCATTCCGCTGATCGGTCCCAGCTTTTTCATGGTATGTTTGCGTACCCTATCCAGACCTTTATTGATGACATCCATCATCAGACCTTCCAATGCAGCAGCGTCCAGCGTTTTCAAGAGTTCCGGATCGATCTCGACCGACTTGCACTCTTGTGCACCGGTAAAGGTGATCTTAATGGCTCCACCGCGTACATCCGCACTGATCTCTTCTTTTTCCAATTCTTTTTGCGCCACTTTTAAATGTTCCTGCATTTCGCGCATCTGTCCCATCAAATTTTCCGAATCCATTAAACCCTTTTGACCTCTCGCCATACTTTTCCTTACTCCTTCTCTTTGATCTCTCCACCCAATGAGAGCGCAGTACGCACCAAACTGCCGTGCTCCTGTGCATTCTGAGTGGAATGATGATTCATTCCATTTTTAACCACCAGGCATTCGACCTGAACATCCAACCCCAGCAGTTCTTTTACAGCTTTGCGAGTTATTTCTCGATTGACATCATCATCCATTTTGGACATGAGCAAATCGCTTTCGAAACCCAATTTTAATCGCTTCCCTTCCAATTGAATAGATTTACAAGAATTGAGCAGACCCGCCGTACTGGGCTTTTCCTGTCGTACCAGCGAGCGGATATCTTTCCAGCGTTCCAAAACCAGTGATTCAGGAGCAGATGCTTCTCCTGTTGTATCAGCAAGTTCTTGTTCTGCTGGTTCTTCCGGTGGATTTTCATTCTCAATCTCAGGTGGGTTGGAATTCTCGGGTTGTGCAGCTTGGGTTGCTTCTTTCTGTTCGTGCTTTTCCACCTTTTCTTCTGGTTTTTTCTCCTGCAGGGGGAGCTTGTCAGTGGTCTTGTGAACCTGCGGTTTACTATCGGCGGATTTTGTTTTTTGCTGCTGCATAGATGCTCTGGTCTCTGTACGTTCTTCCAAACATTCTACAGCTGCCATTTCCAGAGCCAAGCTGGGCTGCCAGCGCGAACCGATGTTATGTGCAGCATAGCTAAAATGTTGGATCCAGTTCACCAGAGCCTGTGTGGACACCGCTTCGGATTGGAAAGTCATCTTCTTCTTCATCTCCTGGGTTGCTTCCACATCGTGAACATTGCCAACCTTGATCAATAATAAAGCACGCAGATGATCGACTACCTGGTTGGAAAATTGACGTGCATCCGTGCCACTGTCAAGAGCGGCATGGACAACAGAAATGGCTTGGTCGGTCTCTTGCTTCAAGAGATGATCCACAAGCTGAATGACTTTTTCATCCGAGGATGTCCCCAGCACTTCCTCGGTCAACGCCAGAGAGATGGTATCTCCGGTCGAAGCGATCTGATCCAGCAATGAGATGGCATCGCGCATACTGCCAGTTGCTTGACGAGCAATCAAGGTAAGCGCTTCCATCTCAAACGCCAATTTTTCATTTTCTGCTATGTTTTTTAACTGGGCAGTGATGTAATTCAACGGGATCTGCCGGAATTCATAGCGCTGGCAGCGTGAAAGCACCGTAGCGGGGATCTTATGAATCTCCGTGGTCGCCAGGATGAAAACAGTGTGCACGGGGGGTTCTTCCAGTGTTTTCAGTAAAGCATTGAAAGCAGCGGTTGAAAGCATGTGTACTTCATCAATGATATACACCTTGTTGGTACCCTGCGATGGGGCATAGTTGACTTTCTCGCGCAGATCACGAATATCATCCACGCTGGTATTGGAAGCAGCATCAATCTCAATCAGGTCAAGGAAACGACCGCTGTTAATAGCTTTGCAGTTTTCACACTCCCCACAGGGTCTGACATCGCGCTCGGGATGGGTGCAGTTAATAGCTTTTGCGAGAATGCGCGCGGTGGAAGTCTTGCCCGTTCCACGTGGACCAGAAAACAGGTAAGCGTGTGCTACTTTATCCAGGGTTACCGCATTGTGCAAAGTATGTACGATCGCCTCCTGCCCTACGATCTCCTGCCAGTTGGAGGGGCGCCATTTTCGATAATATGCTTGTGCCATGCTATTCCTTTGATTTTGTATTAATACTACACTACTGGAATTATAGTCATAAATCTCCTTGCCGAACTTAAAAACGTATATGCATTCCCTTAAAGTCTGAGATTTTGTTAATAGTAATTTGGACTATTTAGGTATAATATATCCACAGATACCAAAGACCTTTATTAGTATTGGTATCGCCACTGCGACGCAGCGTATCCCTCCTTATGCTGCAGCCCCACAAGGGTCGCGAGTGGCAATCCCTCCCAAAGCTGCCGGATAGCTATCCGGCAGCTTTGTTTTTTTCTTGCCAGCCACATTCCTCAATGCTATAATTCGCATACTAATGCCCCAGTGGCTCAAGTGGATAGAGCGAGGCACTCCTAACGCCTAGATTGGGGGTTCGAGTCCCTCCTGGGGCATTCCAGATCCAGCAAAAAGCTGCATTTTTCACTCACCAAAGAGATCTCAACTGTAGATCATAATTTTCCCAAGAAATCAAATTCCCGAATCAAATAACCTCATTTTCAACAAATGATTATCCGAACTAATCTCTTGGTATATTATTCAACAGGTAAAAAATATACGGTACTTTTTAATCATTCGCATTAAACTATTTCTATGCATCAATTAATGCATAAATACGGAATGATTCTTTTTTTCTTCGAGCATAGGCAAAAACCGCATAACTACATCGGGGTCAAAATGTTTTCCTGCTTGTTCTTTAATATATTCAGTGACTTTTTTGGGATGCCATGCTTTTCGATAAGGACGATCTGAGCTTAATGCATCCCATACATCAACGACCGCAAATATTCGCGCTTCCAGAGGGATTTGATCCCCCTTTAATCCATTTGGATATCCACTTCCATCCCATTTTTCATGATGCATGTAAGGAATATTTAAAGCTGGTCGCAGGTATTTGATTGGAGATAGCAGCTTATAGGCAATTTGTGGATGTTGTTTCATTAATATCCACTCTTCTTCACTTAATGGTCCTGGTTTATGCAGAATACTATCGGGGAGTATTATTTTACCAATATCATGCAACAAGGCACCTCTACGAATATGGACCAATTCATCTTTTCTTAATTCGAATGTTTCTGCCAACCGCAAAGTAATTTCTGTTACTCGAACCGCATGACCTTCGGTCACCTGATCACGCAACTCAAGTGTTTTTGACCATCCTTCGATTGTCTTATCATATGCAGAAGCCAGATCCATATTTGAGATTTGTAATTTTTCATACTGTTCTGCATTATCGATAGCAATTGCAGCTTGACCGGTCAACATGTGTAAAAAATCTAACCAGGCTTCCTGTCCGCTGATCTTTGTCTTATTGAATACTTCGAAAACACCTTTTATTTCTCCTTTGGATATCAAAGGAATTCCTATATAACTGTTAAATTTATCTGGCATAAATATAGAAAACCGGGAAATTTTTTCTTTTATTTCAGATAGATCCGATATCAGGACCATTTTTCTTTCCACAATTACCTTACCGGCTAAACCTTCGCCAGGTTTGAGTTGAATATCTTGCCAATCTGTGGATTTAAAACCGCTACTACATTTGTATTCCAATACATTTTGAAGCGGATCATATTTATAAATGGAAATGGCATCAACCTGTAATTTGTCAATGCATTCTTCAACGATTGTATTTAATACAATATTTAAATCAAAACTTCCTAGAATAGACATATCAATATGCCTTAGGGCATTTAATCTTTGTAACTGATTTTCTCGCATCACTTCCGCGTTGGTCTGATCTGTAACATCTTCAATTATTGATGCGAAACGATATAGCTGTCCCTCCTTATCGATCAAAGGAAAATTGTACCAATTGCATATGATTATTTCATTATTTTTCGTGTGGCTCTCAGTTGCGTCAAAAATGAATCCTTTATCAGAGGATCCCTCATACAGATTGTTATCGAATTTAAAGTTTGAAGTTCCAGGCAGTAACTGATCAGAATGTTTACCGATCATTTCTTCTTTTGAATATCCAAATATCATCTCAGCAGCTGGGTTCCAAGCTTCAATTTCGAGGTCGGTACTCCATTCAACGATACCTAACGGTGAACGTTCTACAAGTTGCACTAATCGTTGTTGAGATTCAAATAATTGTTGTTCACTTTGATTTCGTTGTTCTTTTATTCTGATTGCATTAATCGCATAAGAAAGATCATTCGTTAATTCTGTTAGCAACTTCACTTCATTTTCATCGAATGCATCTTTTTCGTTTGAATAGATGTTCAAAGCGCCAAAAACATGATTGTTGCCCCTGAGTGGTGAAGCAATTGTTGATCGATATCCTCGATTCAATGCATTTTTGCGCCATGGGTGATAATTGGGGTCACTTTGGACATCACGGACGATGCAAGTTTGACCAGTTCGAATTGCCATTCCAGTCGGACCCATTCCTGTTTCACTTTCATCCCAAGTTATTTTTGTTTGATCAAGGTACCCATCCACAAAACCAAAATCGGCAACAGGCAAAACGCTTTTCTCCACGTCATCTACAGCGAAACCAACCCACGCCATCCGATACTGACCTAACTCAACAATTACCCGACATATTCTTTTCATCAAAATAGACTCATTATTTTCATGAATAATAATCTGGTTACACGCACTCAACGTTTTCAAAGCACGGTTTGAACGTATCAGTGCTTTATTCGTCAACTTGATTGATCGAAAAATGGGAGCAATCCACACAATACCAATCGCCATTAGAAATGAAGTGAGAAGTGCTACAATTTCTTCTACCCAATCTAAGCTTGAAATTAAGTTACCCGTTATATAACCATAGAGTGTTACAGATCGTCGAATGGTCATTAAAATAATGGCAATTGAAATCGCAAGCCAAGATTTTACTTTTCCGGTGATTTTAATCAACCTAAGGGAATAAAATGCAGCAAACAACTGTATCAAGATGGAAACAATCAGTATGATGCTCATTTTCCCTCCCAGACGACAATAAAAAATATTAATGTTAACAGTTTACGATTGATTGTACAACTTTTCAAATACAAATACTATTGGGTGGGTACTTGATGATTTACCTAAAAAAATACTGTACAAACATATAAAAAATTCACAACTTCTTCACATCTCTCATATAAAGTTCAGCTGATAACAAAAATAGGTCATTTCTGTATGAAAAAACAAACCAACAAAACCAATTGGTGGATTGATGCTATCCTATTTATCGGCTTCGTGCTGGCTTTCTGGCTGGATCTGACGGGATTGTCGCTGCACCAGTGGGGCGGGCTGTTCCTTTGCATCCTGGCTCTGTACCATCTGCTGCGACATTGGAAATGGGTACTCAACATGCTGCAACGCTTCTTTGCGCCGAAGATGGGCGGGCAGCGAGTCCGTTTTTTACTGGATTTTCTACTGATGTGCGCTTTGGAATTCATTCTGCTGACAGGACTGTTGATCTCTTCCTGGTTTGACCTGCCGTTGGAGAACTACCTGCTGGTGCGCGATATACATGTCATCTCTTCCATTTTCAGTTTAGTTCTGTTGGTGGTAAAGATCGCCCTGCACGCCCGTTGGATCACCAATACCTCCAGCAATATCTTTCCCCGGAAAACCCTCCCGAAATCGACCGGCGTTTTTCCGGAGGGAATCTCCGAAAAACAACAAATGGAACGCAGGCAGGTTCTGCGTCTGATGGGCACGGTAGGCGTCGCTTCTTTTGCCGCCATCCTGGTGGGTGGGAGTAACACCTTCCGATCTATTCTCAGTGAGCAGCGGAGTGCAGCAAAGACCACCCCCACCGAGGGAACAGATATTCCCACAGAACAAGCCACCGCAACCCAGACACCAACCGAACCAACTACTGCTCAACTGGAAGAACCACAGGTGCATACCTCACAACGCCGCAAGCGCGGGCAGGAAGTCAGCACTGTGACCTCCACACCCACGCAGGGAGCTACACCACAGGCAACGCAGACCATCCCCAGCGCAACCAGCACATCCTCTCCGGCAAACTGTGTGGTACGCTGCCCAAAGGGCTGTGCGTATCCAGGTAGCTGCCGACGATATGTGGATGCAAATTTTAACAACCTGTGCGACCTGGGGGAATGCCTTTAATAGAGCCTTTCTTTGGGATAAAAATTCACCTTCATCCCAAATTTTTTACAGAATTCATATAAACAAGAGGTAAACTACTCCGCAGGGATGGTTAAAAGAGCCCTCTTTACAGCCTTTCCAGTACTATATATAAAGACAGGGTTCAATCCGTCCAAAAGAACTCAAACAACGCAGAAGGGAAGTCAAAATGATCGAGATCTTAACAGATAGCTGTTCGGATTTAAACCAAGAGCTGTTGGATGCACATCGCATTCGACAGATCCCATTCGTCGTCACGCTGGGGGAAGAAACCTATTTGGATGGGGAAACCATCACTACCCCGCAATTGTTCGAGAAGGTCGCTCAAAGCGGGCTATTTCCAAAGACAGCGGCACCTTCACCGGCTGATTTCATAACACTTTTTGATTCACCCAATGAAATGATCTACATCGGCATCAGCAGCCAGCTTTCCGCCGGGCACCAGGTAGCCAGCAAAGTGGCGGAGTCGCTCACGGACAAAAAGATCCATGTGATCGACTCACACAACCTCTCCACCGGCATCGCTCTCTCCGTGCTGACAGCTTGCGACTTGCGCGATAAGGGCTGCAGCGTGGAAGAGATCATAACCGGCGTGGAAGAAGTGAAACCGCACGTGCATACCACCTTCATCATCGATAAGCTGGATTACCTCTACAAAGGGGGACGCTGCAGCGCTATGGAGCATGTGGTGGGCAGCATGCTGCACATCCGCCCGGTGATCGAGGTTGACGCAGCCAAAGGCACAATGGATGTCAAGGAAAAGATCAATGGGTCACGTAAAAAAGCGCTGAACTCCATGCTGATCGATTTTGAAAGTCATCTTCCCAACGTGGATCTGAAGCGGGTATTCCTGACCCACACAGGATGCGATGAAGATGCGCTCTATTTAAAGAAGGAATTGCTCAAACTGGCACCCATTGAAAATGTGTATATCACCCACACCGGCTGCACGGTAGCCACGCATGCCGGTCCGGATACCATTGGAATTTTATACATCCTGAAGGAGTAGAACGCGAAGAGGCTGTCTAAAAAGTAGAACAGCCTCTTCGTATTGAAACACTTTTTTATCTCTTAAAAACGAGACATTCCCAAAATGATCTCTCTCTGGAACAAGTTCCACTATAATCAAGAGTAGGGAATGATATATGCCTGACCAAACCATCAGCAAAACCGATTTCCTGCTGTTCTGTGACTGCCCGCGGCATTTCTGGGCAGCCAAGCACGGCTACCCCAGCGCCCAACCCTTCACCGCCATGGACCAATTCCGCATGCAGCAGGGACAGGAAGTGGAAGCACTGGCGCTGGAATTCATCCAGCAGCACATCCTGCCCCAATACTCCAATGCAGAGCTGCACTGGCAACATACTGACACACTGGATATCTTCCTCGCCCGCAGCGATGCCCTGATCCACGATGAAAAAGAGGATTGTTATGATCTATATGAGATCAAGAGCAGTACCTCCCTGCAAAAAGAACATGTGCTGGATGTTGCCTTCCAGCGCGAAGTTTTTTCCGCCAGTATGCGCTTGCGGCATGCCTGTCTGGTACATCTCAACAGCAACTACCACCGGAAAGGTGAGCTTGATCTAGCTCAGCTTTTCGTTTGTGAAGATATCACACAAGCTATGGCAGATGTGCAACCTACGGTTGCAATCCTCATGCGGGTTGCCCGCCAGGCTCTGCAGCAGAATTCTTATGACAATCTGGAACACTGCCGCAAGCCAAACGATTGCCCTTACCCGCAGCTATGCCACCCCGACCTGCCTCAGCATCCCATTTACGAGATCAGCCGCCTGCACAAAAACAAAGCCACTCAGATGGAAGATATGGGAGTGCGCGCCATAAACGATATTCCTGCCGGTTTCGCACTTTCTGAAAAACAGCAGGCGTACGTGGATGTGGTCAAATCCGGTGAGCCATCTATTGAGCGAAACGCTATCCGTAATTGGTTCGCGCAATTGCGCTACCCACTCCATTTTTTGGATTACGAAACCTGCAACCCTGCACTACCGGCTTTTGATGGGTACAAACCCAACCAGCACATCGTCTTTCAATATTCGCTGCACGTGCTACCAGCTCCCGATGCCGAGCTCAAACACTATGAATATTTGCACACCCAATTCAGCGATCCTGCCCCCGCTTTGTTGCAGCAGCTCTCGCAACACATCGCACCCTATGGCTCGGTCATGGTATGGAACAAAGCCTTTGAAATGTACCGTAACCGCGAAATGGCGGAGATCTGCCCCAGCTATGCGCAGTTTCTGGAGGAACTCAACAGCCGCGTGGTGGATCTGATGGAGGTCTTCAGCCAGAATATGTACATCCATCCTGATTTTCATGGCAGCGCTTCCATCAAAAAAGTACTGCAGGTACTGGTGCCCGACCTGAGCTATGCGGATTTAGCCATTCAAAAAGGAGATGAAGCATCCATCACCTGGTGGGAGATGGTGGGCGGAAAGATAATTGATTCAGAAAGACAAAAAACAATTACCAATCTCTTGCAATACTGTGCGTTGGATACGCGAGCTTTAGTGGAGATTTCCTCAATTTTGACAAATCTGCTTACAAAATAACAAAATCTTTACAAATCTTCTAATTCCTTATATGATGGGGGTAATCTAACCATTATGAGGAAATTATGAGTCCACTCTTTCCCTTTCTCGCTCCCAAACCCATCATTTACCGCAACCTGGTCTTCAAAGGCGGCGGAGTACGCGGAATCGCATATATTGGCGCGCTGGAAGTACTAGAAGAAGAAGGCGTTCTTACCGGCATTCAACGAGTTGCAGGTACTTCTGCCGGTGCCATCAGCGCACTGTTGGTTAGCTTACGCCTACCCATTGATGAGGTGCTGGAGCTTTTCTCCACCCTCGATTTTCGCAAGATTCCACAATCCTCGACCCGCAAGCGTAAACTACCAACGCGCCTGCCAACCGATGAGGAAAAACTGGCGCGTATCATCCGTTCCTACGGGCTGTACTCCAGCGAATATTTCTACGGCTGGCTGCGTGAAGTGGTGGCAAAACACTGCGACGGTAATGCGGATGCCAGTTTCATGGATTTTCACAAGCGCGGCTTTCTCGATCCATTCATCGTGGTAGCCAACCTTAACAAACAGCGCGAAGAGATCATGTCTTTCCAAACCACCCCCGATATAGCTGTGGCGGATGCGGTACGCATGTCCATGTCCATCCCGCTCTATTTCGAGGCACTACGCTTTGATGGGAAGAAATTCGGCAATGGCGATTACTACGTGGATGGAGGTTTATTCAATAACTACCCCATCAAGGTTTTTGATGAACCACCCTATCTGACCACCAGTGAGCTCAAACGCACCAAGGGTAATCAAGAGACCCTGGGCTTGTTTCTGTATCCAGATAGCAGCAGCACCTCTATCAAACGATCCTCCAATCCGCGCAACTTGATGGATTACTTGAGTTTAGTTATGAGTAATGTGTATTCATCCTACGAAGTCATACAATACGAAACCAGTATCATCGATCAGCGCCGTACCATCGCCATCAGCGATCGCGGCATACAATCGACCGATTTCGATATCGTTAAGGGTGATGAGAAATACAATCTTCTGCGAGAATCGGGTAAAAAAGCAGCCTATGCATTCCTGGCTAATCGCTAAATTTCGTTACACAAAAAAAGGTGAGCCATTTTTCTGCTCACCTTTTCACAAGTATTCTAATATTCTCCTTCGTCGAAATCCTCTTCATCGTCCAGGTCATCAAAGTCCTCGAATTCCTCAGGGATATGGCGCGTCCACAGTAGCAGGATTTGCCCCTCATCGGTCTCAATGGAACGGGCAGCCATGATGGGTACCTTCTCCTCCACACCCATCTCATTACGATAATGCAGATGGATGACGCCGTTTTCCTTCCACATGCGATGGCAACGCTCCACCAGTTCTGGACCGTTGAAAGTACGCACCTGTGTCAGGCTCATATCGTATAATAAGGGACCCTCAGAAAGACCCAAAGCCCACCCATCATCAATTTGCTCAAAAACAGGGGGTGGTCCCTCTATAATCGTGATTTTGTCTTCAAGCTGGTTCTTTGTCATTCTTGTTCTCCAAAGCCACAATCATACCACCAAACTATCTTTCCTTTTCATAATTTTAATAAAA
>LDZT01010698.1_pt1 | contig 28962 bp, 26 predicted proteins | sample 615521 | NCBI WGS metagenome assembly LDZT01 (sample SAMN03408292, study PRJNA278302) | terrestrial metagenome | isolation source: oil reservoir sample SB1 | place: USA: Alaska, North Slope, Schrader Bluff formation | collected 2011-09 | reverse complement strand
TATCTTTAAAATAAAAAAATGTAGTGCAAAAATGCGCATTTTCATTTTTTTATTTGTTGATAAATAAGGGGTTTCGTGAGATTAAGTGTCAAAGTCAGGCTTTAATCTCTTAGGGTTTGATTCCCCGCACTCTGCTGCGATCAATTAGTTTGCTTTAGAGAGTAATAGATACCCCGTAGCTCTGCTGTGAGGAGATTTATTAATACGTACATCTTAAGTTAATGACATTGTATTATATAAGGCTTTCAAGAGGGCATTTTTCCACAATTTTAGAATAATTAGGAATACATATCCATTTCCTCAGACAATTAATGTTTTGCTTTTAAAGAAAATAAATAGGGAAGGTATACCAGGTCAATAACTCGGTGATTTGTTTCTTATAGAATTAAGAAAGTGATGGCGGAAAAAAGTAAGAAATAAAAGTGCAAAAGTACAGAGGGACGGATAGAGTATATGAATAAGTTACCTATTAATATAAATGATTTAATAAATGCGCGTACAGTATGTAGCAATAGAAGAAATTCTAACCAACGCTGTTTATCATCGTTCGTATGAGATACGTGAGCCTATTGAAGTAAGGATATTACCGGATAGAATTATGATTGGCAGTTTCCCGGGACCGGACAGATCAATTACTGATGAAGATATGCAAAAATGCCGGTTTATTTCAAGAAGATACCGTAACCGAAGAATAGGAGAATTTTTAAAAGAACTCGATATGACAGAAGGGCGAGGGACTGGGATACCAAAGATTTTACAGGCAATCAAAAAGAACGATTCTCCGAAACCGATTTTTCATACGGATGAAGATCGCAGTTATTTTGTGGTAGAGTTACTGCTTCACCCAGCATTTATCAAAGGTAAAGAGCCAGAGCTACGGCCAGAGCTATCTTTGCAAAATAAAATACTGCGTATTTTAAAATACGGAGATTTTAGCAAATCTGCTATTGCTGAAAAAGTAGGTCATAAAGCTGTTTCAGGTGAGTTAAATAAACAGGTGAGAAATTTAATGAAGGCTGGTCTTATTGAATATACTATTCCAAAAAAGCCAAACAGTCCTAAGCAAAAATATCGCTTGACATCTAAAAGCCAAAATGTTGAGATATAAATAATTAAATAATAAATGGGGACAACAGATTCCATTTTCTTAAAGTTGTGAAACCTGAACTTCCCATAAATCTCCTACACTAAAGAAGACTACTCCTAAAAGGTTGACACAGAAGTGGGAGGGGGTTGATGAAAGGAGGCAAGATAAAAAAATAATTTTTATTGGAAAATTTTAGAATTATAAAATATTTTTTAGGAGGAAAAATGAGATGAAAAGAAAAATAATTTTGGGGTTAGCGGCTGTGTTGTTACTCAGTATCGTGTTTGCAGGTTCTGGCTTGGCCCAGGGAAAAAGTGAAAACTTTAATTTACAAATTCTTCATACAAATGATCATCACTCACATCTTGAAGGTCAATTGTATAACTTGTATATCGATGGCGAAAATATCCGCATGCAAATGGGAGGTATGTCCCGGATTGTAAGTGAAATTAATGAACTTCGAAATGAGAATACAATAGTGCTGAATAGTGGCGAGTTATGCGGAACTTTATATTTTAGTTTATTTAAAGGCGAAGTGGATTTTAAAATTTTCAATATGCTTAATCTAGATGCTTATGAACTGGGAAACCATGAATTTGATGAGGGCGAAGAACAGTTGGCAAAGCTTATCGAACTTGCAGAGTTTCCAATAGTTGGAGCAAATGTTCACCCTACAGAAAGAAGTCCTCTTTTTAAATCGGACATAAAACCCTATGTAATTAAAGAAATAAACGGCGAGAAAGTTGGTATTATAGGCGTTTTAAAAGTTGTGAAAACTGTTGAGTCATCTATGGTAACTGATGCTGTTGAATTTTCTGATGAAATTGAAACAGTCAGAGCTACTGTTAAAGAATTACAAGATATGAATATAAATAAAATTATACTGTTGAGTCACCTGGGATACGAAGAGGATATAAAACTGGCTAAAAAAGTTACCGGAATAGATGTTATCATAGGCGGCGATACCCATAATCTTTTAGATTCTACCGGAGAATTAAAATCCCTGAACTTAAATGTAACCGGAGAATATCCTACATTAGTCGGTAACCCTGATGGAGAAACGGTTTATATTGCCCAGGCGTGGGAATATGCTCATGGTCTTGGTATTATGAATATTCAGTTTGATTCAGAGGGAAGAATTATTTCCTGTAAGGGAAAGACAGAACTTCTGGTAGAAGGTCCGTTCTTGACAAGAGATGAAAACAGAAAATGGAATGAAGTCTCAGAAGCAAAAACTAAGACACTAATAGATTTTATTAATGGACTGGAAACTGTTAAACTCCAGGTTCCGGATCCAGCGACAGAAAAGATTTTAAAACCATACAAAGAAGAACTGGAATCTTATAAGAATGTTAAAATTGGTAGAGTCACAAAAACCATGCCTTTTGATAGGATTCCTGAACCTTTCAAAAAAGGAGAGACTCCTACAGGAAGTTATGCCGCATATGTTATAGCTGATGCATTTTTAGCTTATACGCATTCTGCAGATGTTGCCATACAGAATGCCGGCGGGGTTAGAATAGCTTTAGCTGATGGAGATTTTACAACAGCTGATGCTTATACTGCTCTTCCATTTTCTAACACATTAGTTACTATAAAAATGAGTGGAGCTGATATACAGCAAGTTTTAGAAGAGGGAACAGACTACGCACTCTCTTCTAATTCTACCGGTGCTTTTCCTTATGCTTCACATCTGAGATATGATGTTGATAAAGCGGCTGAACAAGGAAGCAGAATCTTAAATCTTGAAGTCAAGGATAAGAATACCAATAAATGGGCCCCGATAGATCTAAATAAAATATATAAAGTTGTAACTAACTCTTTTATAGCCCTTGGGAAAGATGGCTACTATACTTTTAAAAGAGTTCAGGATGCTGACAAAAGTGTTTTTGAAAACACATTTGTAAATTATGCTGTACCTCTTGTTGAATACTTTAGGAATCTTCCGGAAAACACATTGCCTGAGTTAAATGTAGATGATTATTGTTTAAAATCTGTAAAATAAATACCGAATTCAGGAGGGGGATATTCTCCCTCCTGAATTCTTACTGATCTGTATAGTTGAAATAAGTATAGTGGAGCTTCACAAGTTCACAAATCATTGAAGAAGTCACTGAAATAAATATGGATGAAATGAAATATGTATAAATTGGGTTACATAGCATTTATGCATAATAATGAAACCAATAAATGGCTTATTAAGTCTTTTCATATATCTAATAATTGGAATAAGACAATATATCTTGCTATGGAGAAAGCAGGTCTAATTAATAAGTTGGAGGAGGAAAATGAATAAACAGAGATGTCCAGCATGCGGCTCTATAGATATTATAGACGAGAAAAAAAGTATTTTAATAAAGGAACCTTTTGGAGGTCAAGATAATATTGAAATACATGAAAATATATGTTCTACATGTGGATCTCGAGGTGATTTTTTTAATCAGAATGAAACTTTAATAGATGACACGATTAAAAAATTAAAACAAAAAAGTGTTGAGAATATTCTAAATAGTTTTCTTGATAATAAAATAAGTATGTCGTCAATTGAGCGAGCATTAGAAATGCCCCAACGTACACTTACTAAGTCGAAAAATAGAACTAATACTCCTTCTTCTGCAGGTATTGCTTTGATGCGATTTATCAAACTGTTCCCATGGTTGTTAGAGATAGCAGAAAATAAATACGATTATAATGAAGCTCAAAAAATACATATAAATGCGGCAGTACAAAAATTGCTGCCCGAAATAGATTTTTGCAAGGGAAATTTTATTGAGGCTGATGGTATGGTAGCAACATCCGGATCTGCACTTTTCTATAGGTATTATGAGAAAAAAAATATCGATAACCAGGAAAAAGTATTTAACGAAGTCACACTTGTAACGAGCACAGAATAGAGGAGATTAGAAATGAAATTATTGAATTTTATTATTTGTGATGATATTAGAAAAGAATTAGGGAACAAACACTCTCTTATGGGTATTTATGATGATTCTATTGAGTTCCAAGTAACTCCTGATAATCAAAATACGTGGCCAAAATCATTAAGAGTTGGGATATATGCAAAAGTAAAAACTGAAGACAATAAGGAAGTATTTAAATTTAAAATACGGATGAAATACAATGAAAAAGAAACAGTATTAGTTGATAGTGTTTTACCCCAACCGAGAATTAAACCTTTTAACAAAATAGTTATTTCATTGGTCAATAGTGATTTCAAATTTGAAAACCCAGGAAATATTACATTTTTCTTAGATTTTTATAATCAAAAAAAAGAACTTATAGCTACACTTTCTCCAGAATTTGTAATTAGTGTTAAGGAAAAAGTATTATAATAATAGTTTAATATCTCGTAAGAATAGCCTGGAAGATAAGCAAAGATAAGGGGTGAAATCTTTTGAAACCCTTATCTTATAAGGCTTTCCTGAGCATGACAGGAGACAGTTCTGTAAAACTGATTTTTAACTAAGTAAGATAGATAAATTATATATAGAATTAGAGGATTATCAGTTTTTATAGGAAAAAATGGTAAGGCTTTAAAACGTAGAAAATATAAGGGTTTTTAGGTTTTTTGTTATATAAGATGTTGGTAGTAGTTGAGAAAATAAGGAAAAAAGAGGCCAAAATATGTATTTTTAGGCTGCTGAAAGTCTTGCAAAATAAGGGTTTCAGAGAAATATTGCCGTAGAAGCGTTTTTTGAGGTTGGCTAAGGTGATTGGTCATATTTTTTAAAATCGGCGCTTAAAATCGCTTATATTAGGTGTTGATGAAAACCATTATTATATAAGGCTTTCAAGAGGGCATTTTTCCACAATTTTAGAACAAATAGGACATATCCCTTTTTCTTAAATAATTAATATTTTGGTTTTAAATTAGATAAATAGATACTGTGTTAAAAGTCAACCCGCAAACTCTTCCTTAGACGCTATTTTATTTACTTATATATTCTATACTATGGTTAATAGCTGATTTTATCTTTTCAATCTCCATCTCTTGTACTTTTTGAGAAAAAGGTTCAAAGGAAATGTTTCCCGTATAGCCCAGCCTGAGGAGCAATTCTATTTGTTCTTTGGTCTGAAGCCTATCTCGTGCAGTGACTAAAACACGATGATTATCTCTATATTCATCAACAGGAATATTACATTCTACCCCGGAGATGTGAACTAATCCGGTATAAGATATATCATAATCGTTTTTAATTATGTCAAAGGTATCAGGACCGAGATGGTGGTGGAAGGTATCATGAACAATTTTATAGACAGGATAACCTGATTCTTGAATAGCTCTCATTGCTGTAACTATCGACCTAAGAGAATATTCTTTAAACCCTAAGGGTTCTAAATAACCTTGCATTCCGCTGTCTTGAAATAAAGGACCAAAAGATTTTAAAGCTTCTACTGTTTCTTTAAAAATCTCCTCTGAATTCCTTTTATCCTCAACATCATTATTAGGGCACAATACAATTGCCTTGCAACCAATGGATAGTGAGAGATTAATTAATTTTTTCAATTCCTTTATAGTTTCAGGAAGCATTGCGCCTAAATTAAATTTTTGTAAGGCATTGATAGTTAAGATTTCCACTCCATATTTTTTTGAAAGTTCTTTCAGCTGTCCAGGAGTATAGCCATCAATTATCTTTCCTCCGGGAAGGTCATTGCGCAATTCGATTTTATTTAGGTCCAAATCTTTAACAAATTTAAAAAAATTCTCTAATTTTAAATTTGGGTAAATGATTCTGTTAAGGCCGATTTTTGATCTATTAATCATTCTATCTCTCCTCCTTTTTTGTAAAAATATTATTCCAAGTGTTTTATGGTTGGACTTTTTTTAGGTTATTTTATTACGAGTTTTGTAACATTTAGTTTGATGAGTTTATTTTCAAATTTACTCATTTTATTTTAAATTCTGTTGGATAGTATAACATACCGGATAATTATTTCTGTACCTCTGCAAAAGGTCATAATTTGGGGCCTATAATTAAAAATAGGAACTCCATTTTCTCCATTTCATGATTTTTTCTCCACTTGACGGACTAATCCCATCCGGATAAATAACCAGGGTGCCCCAAAACTGATCCATATACCCAATAACAGATAACGGAAAAATCGGCTTAATTGATAGAAGGATTGGCCCTCTGAAGGAAGTATCGATTTTAATCCAAGATATATTATCCCTATTCCGATAACCCCAAGCAGAAAACTGATCAGCCGCTGCAGCCAGTTTCCCGGTCGAATCCCCCCAATAGAAGAAGAAAAAAATAGCAGACCATAGCTAACACCGGCCAAAGCAGCTACCGAACTGATAATATCCGGTGATGATTGAATTTGTAATAAGATCACCGGAAATAGCGTAATGACAATTATTTTAAATATCATATTCTCTTGAATAAAATCGAGTTTAATTTTTAGAAAAATAAAATAACTTAGACCGAGAATGAGTCCGCCGAATAACCATCCTCCCAGGATATCGGTGGGAAAATGGACGCCAAGATAGATGCGGGAAAATCCAATCAAAAGAATCAGTAAAACAGAAAGGTTACGAACCCAGATTTGCTTTTTCCAATAAGCTATACTACCCCAGACAACCAGGGAAGTCTGGGCATGGTTGCTGGGAAAACCATATCCAGAGGCATGAACCTTTTGAATTTCCGGTAAAATATCAAAAGGGCGGGGCTGCTGGAATATCTCTTTTAATCCGGTATTAATATAAACGGATAATAAAAAGATAATTCCGACTCGTATCCCCAAATAAAAGTCAACACACCAAAGAAGGAAGGGAAATAAAAGCAAATAAAATAATTCATCTCCAATTGAGGTAACAGCTCGAAAAAAAGAATCCAGCAATGGTGTGTCAATCTGTTGAATCATAATAATGAAATCTAATCCCCACTGAAAAATGGTATCCATATCGGCAACTTCCTTATCAACAATAGTAATTTATTATATCAAAAATAACCGAAGAATAATTTTTTTCCAAAAAAAATTCACATCTTTTGCTAAATGAGTATTAAATGCTTCTCAGATGAACTGCTTATCTTTATAAATAGAAATAGGGATGGATACCTATTTATTTATCCTAAATGCAGTAAAGTTAATTCTATCATAAATATTATAAAAAAATTATAAAAAATCTTTGACAAAGAGGATTGTCTTATTGTAAAATAAACTACCTGCAATCGACTGCATAATTATATTAATACTTCTTGAGTTTTCTACATTTTTTCTTTGGACTTATAATTTATAGACAAATGAAGTTAAATATAAAAAGTCTGGATTGGATATTGAGCCAAGCTATTTTCGGTTAAATTAAAATAAAAAATAAATTTTGGAAAAATTATTTAAATATAATGCAAACGTTCGCGTAAATATTAAAGAATCGGTTAGATTATACTTAAAAACTTACATACAATGCATTTTTTAGATTATTAATTTACCCAGCTTTTCTACTAATAAAATTACCAAAATTAGCTTCTTGAAAAATCAAGATACTCCCTGTGAACATGCCCTATATAAAAGAGATTTTCCATTAAATAGCAGGGAATCAATAAGAGGAGGTGAGATACAAGAAGAAGAATTTTCTTAAGTGTTTTTCAAAATTTAAAAATATTTTAGGAGGTAAGAAATAATGAAAGGTACTTTAAAATCTCGCTTAGCTCTAATATTTGTATTTGTATGTTTAACCGCACTTCTTTTCGGAGGTATTGTGGAGGCAAAAACTTTCAACTTCTATGTTGTATCTCACGGTGGTCCGGGTGATCCTTTCTGGGGCGTAGTAATGAAAGGTATGAAAGAAGGAGCTGAAGCAATTACTAAAGGGACAGAAGATACAATAAATGCTGTTTATTCTGGTCCAGCCAAATATTCAGTGGAAGAACTTGTTAATATGTTGAATAGTGCAATTGCCACCAAACCAGATGGAATAGCAGTTACTATTACTGATCCCGCTGCCCTTGATGCCCCTCTTCGGAAAGCTATTGCTGCAGGCATTCCTGTAATCGCTATCAATGTACCTGATCCTCGTCCTGAAGCAGAAAGAATTCCTTACCTATTCTATGTAGGTGGAGATGAATATCTATCCGGCAAGAAAGCAGCTCAGAGAATTTTAGCAGTTCGTAAACCAGAACGGGCGGTTGTAACTGTTCATGAGATTGGACATATGGGTTTAGAATATAGAGCTAAAGGTTTTATTGAAGTAATGACAGCAAATGGAGTACCTGCAGAAAAGTTAGCTACTTATTTAGACCCGACTCAAGCAATTGAAATTCTAAAAGGATATTTCGCAAAACATCCTGATACCGATGCCATTTTTACTCTGGGTTCCATAGATAGTGCATATGTAATTACTTTCTTAAAAGAACAGGGTTTGGATGGAAAAGTAATCCATGGCGCTTTTGATGTGTCAGATGAAGTTGTTCATTCAATAAAAGAAGGAACAACTTTATTTACTATTTCACAACAACAATATTTGCAAGGATATTTACCGATGCAGTTCCTTTACCTTTTAAACAAATACAATTTCCTCCCTGCTAATGATGTACTAACCGGACCTGGTTTTATTGATGCTTCAAATGTAAAAAGTGTTGAAGAGTTAGTAATGCAGAAATATTGGTAAAAGATGAATAAATAAAAATAAGTTGATAGGAAGGGAATAATTACCTTCCTATCAACTTATTGCTTCACTAATTACTAAAAGGAGGAAAAGTGAATGGAGAATAAGTCAAAATTTAATTCCTCTATTGCCTTATTGCTTAGGACTCATCCGGAACTTGGTGCATTAGTAGGATTGGTTTTAGTTTTCATTGTATTTTGCTTTACTGCTACCCGTTTTTTAAGTTTAGAATCACTTGCTGGTATCGTAACTGTTGCGTCAGAACTTGGAATTGTAGCAGCAGGAATTACTTTTTTGATGATAACCGGGGAATTTGACCTTTCTGTCGGTTCAACCTTCGGGTTTTCCGCTATGATTCTCGCTGTTACTGCCAATGCAGGGATTCCTTTATGGATTGGATTTTTATTAGCCTTAACAGCTGCCTTTTTTATAGGATTGATTAATGGAATTATTACAGTAAAATATAAAATACCTTCTTTTATTACTACTTTAGGCACTTTGATGTTTTGGAGAGGGATATTATTAGCAGTTACCGGAGGTTTTGCAGTTCGTTATTGGGGAACTTCCTCTTTTCTCCGTGGATTAAATGGTCATTTTCTGGGAGAATTTAGAGTATCATCTATATGGTTTTTTGCAATCATTCTTTTATTAAATGTAATTTTAGTTAGAACCCCTTACGGGAATGCTACTTATGCTACCGGAGGGAATAAAGAAGCCGCTCGAGTATTAGGAATTTCTGTAGATAAAGTTAAAATTATAAATTTTATTATTTGCGCAATGCTTGCCGGTCTGGCCGGTTGTATTCAGTTTGCCCGGTTTAATTCGGTTGATCCTTTAAGAGGTACTGGTATGGAACTTGAAGCAATTGCTGCGGTTGTAGTTGGAGGTACCTTAATGAGCGGAGGATATGGCAATCTTATCGGTACATTATTTGGAGTTCTTTTAATGGGGATGGTTCGATCAGGTTTAATTATGTCCGGTGCGCCTGCTTATTGGTATCAGGCATTTATTGGTATTATTTTAATCTTAGCCGTAATTACTAACACCAAATTAAAGGGGTGGGCAATAAAATGAAAAAAGATGATTTTTTAGTTAAAATGGTAGGAATAAACAAACGATTTGGCACAGTTCAAGCTTTAAAAAATGTTGATTTTACGGTTAAACGTCAAGAAGTAGTAGGACTTGTAGGAGATAATGGTGCCGGGAAATCAACCCTTATAAAAGTTTTAACCGGAGTATGTCCACCAGATAGTGGAGAAATACATTTTGAAGGTAAAAAAGAACATATAGATTCTCCTAGAAAGGCAAGAGGTATGGGCATTGAAACAGTTTATCAACACCTTGCTCTTATTGATTTGATGAGTATTGCCCGGAATTTTTTCCTCGGACGGGAACCGGTAAGAAAATTTGCTAAAGTGGTAAATTTTTTAGATAGGAAGAAGATAGATAAGGTTGCTAAAGAAGCTTTAAAGGAGATTGGAATTAATATTCGTTCGGTTGACGAAGAAGTATCGCTCCTTTCCGGAGGAGAAAGACAGGCGATAGCAATAGGAAGGGCAATTTATTTCGGGGCAAAACTTCTTGTTCTTGATGAACCAACCGCGGCTCTTTCGATTAAAGAATCCCGCAAGGTTCTTGATTATGTAACTGATGCGCGAGAAAGGGGACTGTCGGTAATTTTTATTACTCATAATATCTATCATGTCTATTCAGTAGCTGATAGATTTACTGTTTTAGAGCATGGAGAAAAATTAGGAGATTTTAATAAGGATAAAATTTCAGCAGAAGATATTATAGAGATTATTAGAACAGGGAAAAAACTTGCTTGATTATAGGTGTTTAGAATTAAAATTTTCATTTCATTAAAGGAAGGGCAAAGAAATGCAATATTCGTTGTGTATAGACTCAATATATCCCAAAGAGAATTTAGAGGAGAAACTTACAAGAATTAAACAGGCGAGGTTTAAATTTATTGAATTCTGGGATTGGCGGGATAAAGATTTTGAGCTAATCATAAATAGTGGTTTAAAAGTTACTAATTTTAGTGGGAATAGAATATCATCTTTAACCCTGGACAGCAAAGAAAAGGTTATTCAAGAAGTAAATGCTTCTATAGATGTAGCAAAGAAATTAAAGTGTAAACATATCATGTTGTTGTCAGATGTATTAGAGAACGATGGAAGTGTAAAAATTAATTCAATAAGCAGTGAAAAAAAATTACTTCGCTTATATGATAATCTTAGAGTTCTTGTTGAAGTTGCTAAAAAGAGAGACATTATGTTGGTGATCGAACCTTTAAATTCTTTAAAGGACCATAAAAATTATTTTTTAGACAATTTTCTAGTAACCCTTGAGTTGATTCAATCAATAAATTCTGAGCATCTTAAAATACTTTATGATATATATCATATGCAAATTATGGAGGGGAATATATTAGACACCTTACAAAAATATCACCAATTTATAGGATATATCCATATAGCAAATGTTCCTTATAGGTGCGAGCCCTGGACCGGGGAACTTGATTATAAGTTCATTCTTAAAGAGCTCTCTAAAGTATATTCAGGGTTTGTAGGATTTGAATTTTTTGTTAAAGAAAAAAGTTTTACTTATAAAAAACTCTATGAGTGGGTTCAGTCAATTGATTTATAAAAGAGTACATTATAAATGATTACTCAGATTTTAAATAAGGGATAAAACTTAATCTGCGTAGTCAAATATAAATTTATGTAATCACTTATTTATATTAACTATGAAAGAATTAATAATAAATTTATCTTTATACGTTTTAATTATTTTATGCAATATAAATTATAGCAGTTAATCTTAATTTAAATTACAACCGGATATACTCTACTGCCTGAAAACAAAATTAATAAAAGGAGGTGGGAAAAGGTAAAAAAATAGCTAATCGAAAGCTACAGTAAGTTTTCGAAAAAAGTTAATGTGTTAAAAGTGTTGCTTTAAGTAAAAAATTAAGGAGGGTAATTTTATGTGTAAGAAGTTTACTAATTTTTGGGTAATTTTTTTAGTGGTAAGTATTATCTTGGTAGGTGTTTTTACTTTAGGTGCTTCTGCTAAAGACGTAAAGTTGGTATACATGACTGCCGGAGATGTGAATATGCTTGCTCTTGGCCAACATGTAATAGGTCCTCAGTTTAGCGAAAAGTATCCTAATGTTAGTGTGATGACAGTTCATACTGGTCCGGGAAATGCAGGATCCCGTAGAGTTTTTGAAAAAATTATGGCAGATAAGGATAAAAAAGAAGGCGATATAGATGTAGCAATGATACATCAAATTTTCTTAAAATGGGCAATGGAAGAAGATCTCCTACTTGAATATGCCAAAGACATAGATACATGGCAATATATTACTTCACCATTTGCTAAAAAATCTCTCGGTGTTGATGTAGAAGGTTATTGTATGCCCATGTTCCATAGTCAGGCAGTTATCGCTTTTAATCCAAAATATGTTACTGATCCACCCAAAACTTATGAAGAAATAGTCAAATGGGCTGAAGAACATCCAGGTAAATTTGGTTACAATGGGATAAAAGGTGGAATGTCAGGAGTAGCATTTACCTGTGGTTGGATTTATTGGAAGACAGGAAAATATGAAAAGTATGCAGTTACTGGACCTTTTGATGAAGCCGAAATTGCCACCTGGGAAGAGCCAATTAAAGAGTTGAAGGAATTTAATAAAAATGTTACTTTAACTGGTGGAAATGTAGCTACCCTTGATGCACTTAATAGAGGTGAAATTTGGATGGGTCCGGTCTGGGTTGATATGTTCTTAAGCTGGATGGCAGAGGGCAAATTAGACCCTGCTTCCCGTATTCTTCTTCCTGAACCAGGTATGCCCGGACAACCTATGTATTTTGTAATTCCTAAAAATTCACCTAATCCCGAAGAAGCGAAAAATTTTGTTGAATTTGTTACTTCGCCAGCAGTACAGGCCGAGGAGATTGTAAAGAGATTTAACTGGTATCCGGGAATTGACGGAAGTTACATTAAGGATTTTGTCAGCAAAGAAACCTTTGATGTAATATATAAAGATGTAACCCCGGCAATGTTAGCTGAATTTGGTCTGGCCTTCCCCTTGGGAGACTATTTTGATGCAATATTAGAAGCTGTCGAATAAGAATTAGATACAACCAATTTAGGAGAAATTAAATGGGAAACAATTTAAAAAATGAATTGGCTGTTGGAAAGAGCAAAATAGGAGTTGGGGTCAAAAGGCCCCACTCCTATACCAATATTCTTCCTTATGTATTAGTATTTCCTGCAGTAATGGTAATTTTATTATTATATTTATATCCTTTCCTTGCTTCATTTTGGAAAAGCTTTATCAGCAAAGAAGGGGTTTTAAGTTTAGCAAATTATGAGAAAACGCTTCGTTTATATCGGTATGATATTTTATTTACTTTAGGAGTAACCACACTTAGCACTTTTATTGCTACAGTTTTAAGTATTCTTGTTGCAGTATATTTAAGGTTATCTACAGGATGGTTATCTAACAGTATTGGAGTTTTATATAGATTACCAATTTTTCTTCCTTTTGTAGTAATTGCTCAGATGATGAGAACTTTTTTAGCTCCTCATGGAACACTGAATCTTTTTTTAGCAAAGTTAAATTTAGTTAATATTGAAAATCCTTTGCAACTTTTTAATTGGGCTGGCCTAACTTTCGGTTTTGTATGGAAACAAGCACCGTTTATGATATTAATTATCTGCGGGGGGTTCCAGATGATTGACGATTCTTATATCGAAGCGGCAAGAAGCGTAGGAGCAAAGTTACCTCAGATTATCACCAAGATTCTCATTCCTATGAATAAACCCACCATTCTTATTGCGGTAACTTTAGTTTTTTGTTCTCTGGTTGGATGTTTTAGTTTTCCCTATATGCTTATTGGAGGGAAGTCCCCGGTTACTATAACTGTAGACATTGCTCATCGTGTAAATTATTTTGGCGATTATGGAGTGGCAAATGCATTGGGAGTTTTTTCGTATATTATGGTTAGTTTATTAGCGCTTTATTATGTAAGAAGTATGATGAAAAAAGGTCTTTACGAATAAGAAGGGGCTATTAAAAGATGTCATGATGAAAAAAAGCATATTTAAAAAAACTGTTGAAATGGTCATATTTGTGGTTTTTCTATTTTTCTTATTTGCTCCACTTTTTAGTACGATTATTTGGTCGGTGGCCTTAAGATGGTATTGGCCTAATACCTTTCCTCAAGAAATAGGATTTGATTACTGGTCCCAGGCCTTAGGTATCACTAAAAGTTTAACCCTGGGGGCAGTAAACGTAATTCCGGCTTTTCTGTTAAGCTTGAGCATTGCCATTATTGTGGTTATAATAACCATGGCAATTGCCATTCCAGCAGGTTATTCGTTAGCAAAGCTTAAGATTCCTGCTCTTTTAAAAGGTATGATTTTAATATTATTTTTATTACCTCGGGCCTTTCCCCAACAGCCGGTATTTGTTAACTTGATGTTGATGTTTAATAAAATAGGATTAACCGGAACGGTGCCTGGGGTCATTTTGGTCCATCTGGTAGTATGTCTGGTTTTTGCAGTTTGGATTACCGCAAGTACTTTTAGTTCGATTCCTCCGGAGTTAGAAGAGGCTGCACGAAGTGTAGGTGCTTCAAGGTTAAAAGCATTCTTTAAGGTAACCTTACCTCTATCGGCTCCCGGGCTTATCTCTAGTGCGGTATTTGTCTTTCTTACTTCAATGGATGAATTTACCGGTACTTTCTTTGTAGGAATTCCTTTTGTAACTACTCTTCCGATGACCCTCTATTCGGCCAGTGGTTCTAATATCCAATTTGCATCGGTCATCGCTATCCTATTATTAATCCCTTCCATCCTTTTTATGATGATCATTCAAAAATTCCTCAAAGCTGAACATTTGGGAGGGATAGGAGGTTAAATAAAGTTTTTCAAAATAATCAGATATTACTTGGAGGTAATTTGATTTATGGCAATTCTTAAAGTAGATGGATTAAATAAAAATTTTGGGAAGGTAAAAGCTGTTCAAGGTATTACTTTTGAAGCAAGCGAAGGCAAAGTGCTCAGCCTTCTGGGACCCAGCGGATGTGGTAAAACGACTACGCTTCGATGCATTGCTGGTTTTGAAAACCCTGACCAAGGAGAGATATATTTAGATAATAGAAAAATTACCACTATCCCTCCTGAAAAGAGGGGGATTGGAATGATTTTTCAAAATTACGCACTTTGGCCACATATGACTGTCTATGAAAATTTAGCTTTTAGTTTGCAAATTAGAAAAGTACCCAAAAATGAAATAACTAAAAAAGTAAAAAAAATATTAAATATGGTGCAACTGGAAGGTTATGAAAATAGGTATCCCCGACAAATGAGTGGCGGTCAGCAGCAGCGTATTGCTATGGCCCGGGCCTTGGTATTCGAACCGGAGATCATGTTACTTGATGAACCACTAAGTAATTTAGATGCCAAATTAAGGGAAGAAATGAGATTTCAGTTTACTGAGTTACAAAAAAGCCTTGGCATTACCGCAGTTTACGTAACTCATGATCAAGCAGAGGCGCTGGTAATTTCAGATAAGATTGTCATTCTTGATCAAGGTAAAATAGTACAATCCGGCTCACCAAAAGAAATATACGCGAATCCAAAAAATAAATTTGTGGCAGGGTTTATTGCTGTTACTAGTTTTATTAGTGGCAGAATTGATTCATTTACTGAAGAAAAGAAAAAGGTTATTGTAAAAACCGATGATGGCCTTGTTATTCATGGTTTTAATAATAGTTTTGATATAGGGCAAAAGGTTTCTGTTGCTATGAGAATGAATGTAATTAAATTTATTCAAGATGAAAATAAAAGCGATAAAAATAGGGTAAATATATTTAAAGGAAAGATTATTCAATCTTCTTATTTAGGAAATATTATTGATTATAAAATTAAAGTGGGTAACTGGGAAGTTCGAACCAATAGCGATGCTAAATACAACTTTAAAGTTGGAGAAGAAGTGACTTTCTATCTATCACCTGAGGATATTATTGTAACTCGAGAAGAATAAAATTTACCTTAGAGGAAAAAATATGGATTCAAATCTTCTTTATTCTAGAGCTGGCATTGCCACACAAATACTGCTATCAACAGAAGAAGATTATTTTATAGTCGATTCCGGAGACGGCACTCTAAGAGATTTAGTATCTTTAAAGATTAATTTTCAAAAGATAAAAGCAATATTTTTAACTCATGGACATTATGATCATATAGGGGGCTTATATGCTTTATTAGGCCACTTTAGGGTCATTGAAAGAAAAGAAAAAATAGATATTTATTTTCCACAAGGATGTAAAGAAGCCGAGCAGGTTATTTTAGCCTTTAAAAAGAGTTATAATGATATTACTTTTCAAATTAAAATTCATAAAATAAAAAAGGGAGACGAAATTAAGATAAAAGATTTAAAAATAAAAATATTTCAAATGAGACATTATGCAGCTGTGGGGGTTAATCGAATTTTACATCCCGATGTAGCGGTTGGTTACCGATTTATTTATAAGGGAGAATCGGTAGCTATTAGTGGAGACACTGGAATCTGTCCGGGATTAATAGAATTAGTACAAGGAGCGGATGTGGCTTACATCGATTCTACTTTGAAAGAGGAAGAAGCAACAGATAAAATATTAAATAATTTACATTTATCCAAAAAAAAAGCAAAAGAAATTGGTAAGTTTGCCAAAAAATATATCCCCATTCACCTGCAGGATGATGAAGAAAATTAATTAGGAAAATTGAACTAATAAAAAAATATATAATGGGAGAGACAGAATAATAGAAATAGATTTAAAAAATTATGAAGTAGTTTTATTGGGACATTTTGCCATAGATAATGATGTGGTAAACGGAGTAGAAAAAGAAGTTACCGGGAGTGCTGTGTATCATGGAGCTTTTGCGCTTAAAGCAATTGGTACAAGAGTGGCAATAGTAACAAAACTTGCTAAAAAAGATTTTCATCTATTGAGTATTTTTGAAGATGCAGGGATTACTGTATTTCCAACAGAATCGGAAGAAACAACAGGAATAAGAAATGTTTATTCAACCGATGATCCGGACAACCGTAGGAGCTATTTTATGAGGTCTGCCGGACCTTTTTGCGAAAAAGATTATCCAACTAACTTAAATGCTAAGGTTATTCATATTGCCTCATTAATGCAAAAGGAAGTTCCGGTAAAAATGATAAAAAAATTATCTAAAATCGCAGATCTTAGTATCGATGTTCAGGGGTTTATGAGGACAAAAGAAGAGAATAATCTTATCTTAAAAGATTGGAAGGAAAAGGAAGAAATTATTCCCTATCTAAAATATTTAAAGGCGGATATTGCTGAAGCCACTATTTTAACCGGTACTTCAGATTTGTATAAAGCAGCGAAGATATTGGCACAATTAGGAGCAAAAGAAATTATGCTTACCCACAAAGAAGGAGTACTTTTATATACAAATGGAGAATTTTATCAAGCTTCTTTTTCACCAAAATCTTTAAAGGGGCGTAGCGGGAGAGGAGATACCTGCATTTCCACCTACATTGGAAAGCGTTTTAGTTTAGAATCTTATCCGGCGCTATGTTATGCTGCTGCTTTAACTACTCTTAAATTAGAAAAAGAAGGTCCGTTTAAGGGAAATATAGAAGAAGTTGAAGCTTTGGTGAAAAAACAAAATAAAAAACAAATATTAATTTAGTAATTGTATTATAATAGATGTTTATTTAGATTAGTGAAGAGTTTATACAGAATATTAATAAATAATATGTCGAGATAAATATTTGCTCTGTCTAATTACTTATTTATAGATTAAAAAATAACAAGAAAGGAAATATGAATTATGGGAAAAGTTAATATAGGTGTAATTGGGGTTGGCAGAATTGGAAGCATGCATGCACGAAACTTAAAATACCAGGTCTCCGGTGTAAATGTATTGGGGGTTGCCGATGTATTTGAAAAAGCTGCCCAAAAAGTTGCCAATGAGCTCGTAATCCCAATTGCTGAAAAAGATTATCGAGTTTTATTAGAAAATAAAGATATTGATGCAGTAGTTATCTGTTCATCTACTGATACCCATGCTCAAATAATTTCTGAGGCAGCGCAAGCAGGGAAGCACATCTTTTGCGAAAAACCTATTGCTTTGGATGTAGAAAAAATTGATCAGGCTATCGCTGCAGTTAAAAAAACAGGAGTAAAATTACAGGTGGGATTTAATCGCCGATTTGACCCCAGTTTTAAAAAAGCCAAAGATTTAGTGGCAAAAGGAACGATTGGTACCCCTCATTTAGTAAGAATAACCAGCAGGGACCCCGAACCGCCACCCATCAGTTACATAAAAGTATCCGGGGGGATTTTTTTGGATATGATGATTCATGATTTTGATATGGCACGCTATCTTCTGGATCAAGAAGTAGTAGAATTAATGGCGGTGGGTAGCTGCCTGGTCGACCCGGCTATCGGAGAAGCAGGAGATATTGATACCGCAATAGTTACTCTAAAATATGAAGGTGGTGCCTGGGGGACTATCGATAATAGTCGAAAGGCAGTTTATGGCTATGACCAGCGTATAGAAATATTTGGTTCGGAAGGATGTGTAATAGTGGGAAATCCCAGACCCACAGAGGTAATTATTAATAGTGCTAAGAATACTATAAGTGATAAACCTCTTTATTTTTTCATAGAACGTTATCAAGAAGCCTATTTAGCTGAAATGAAAGAATTTATTAAATGCGTTCAGGAAAACAAAGAGCCATCAGTGGGTGGATTTGATGGTAAAATCTCTGTCCAGATGGGATATGCTGCTAAAGAATCTCTAACTATGGGGAGCTTTGTAAAAATAGGTAATTAAAAATTAGAGAGAAAAAAGGGAAGCAAGAATAAATTATGAATACTACTATTAAGGATGTGGCAAAATTAGCGGGAGTCCATCCCTCCACAGTATCCCGGGTAATAAATAATGATTCTCGGATTAGTGAAAAAACTAAAGACAAGGTTATTCTGATAATTAATAAATTGGGATATACTCCCAACGCTATTGCTCGGGGGCTAAAAACGAAAAGAACATATACCCTGGGGATGTTGATTCCTGATATTACCAATCCGTTTTTTGCCGAGATAGCCCGAGGTGTGGAGGATACCGCAAATAAAAATAATTTTAATGTTATATTGTGCAATACTGATGATAAGCTAAAAAAAGAAAGGACTTATCTGCAAATATTAAGGGGAAAGAGAGTAGATGGTTTAATTTTAGGGACGGCCCATATCAAAGACAAAAGTATATTAGAATTAGAGAAGAAAAAATTTCCCTATATATTAGTTTCCCGAAATATTGAAAAATTAAATAAAAATTGTATAATCGTTGATGATGTAGAAGGTGGAATGATGGCTACCGAATATTTGATTAAACTGGGTCATCGCCGAATTGCCCATATCACTGGTCCTCTTAAGACAAGATCAGCACTTAATAGATTAAAAGGCCATAAATTAGCTTTAAAAAAATATGAAATTGAATACAGAGACGAATTGGTAGGAGAAGGCGATTTTAGAATAAAAGGTGGCTATCAGGTTATGAAAAGATTTTTAAAATTGACTGAACCGCCTACTGCTATATTTGCTGCCAATGATTTACTGGCTTTAGGAGCAATGCAGGCTATTCAAAAAAAGAATTTTCACGTACCAGAAGATTTTTCAGTAGTAGGTTTTAATGACATTAAATTAGCATCTTTTGTCTATCCCCCTTTAACTACTATTCGTCAGCCGATGCTGGAGATGGGGGCATTGGCAGTAAAGATGTTATTAAAGATAATAGAGGAGGGAGAATTTAATCAAAGAAAAGAAGTTTTAGAATCTAAATTAATCATCAGAGAATCTTGTAAAAAAATTATTAAAATGAAATTAATAAAAAGTAAATTATCTTATTAAAATTAAAAAAAGGAGAAACAAAAAAATGAAAACCGTAACTTTGTATGCTGATTGGCAGCCTAAGCCAGATTTTAAATTAGGAGCAAAAGATATTGACGGGAAACTTACTTATTTGGGTAGCAAAGTTTGGAAGAATCCGGAAGTTAAAATAGTAGAGAAAGATGTTCCTAAAATTGGACCCACAGAGGTTTTAATTAAAGTTAAAGCCTGTGGAATATGTGGTAGTGATGTCCATATGGCTCAACCTGATGATGATGGTTATATATGGTATCCTGGACTTACTGCTTTTCCGGCGACATTAGGCCATGAATTTTCAGGAGTGGTAGTGGAAGCAGGTGAACAGGCCATTAACAAGAGAACGGGGAAGAAATTCGAAGAAGGAGAAGCAGTAACTGCAGAAGAAATGTTCTGGTGTGCTTCTTGCCGACCTTGTGCGGATGGCTATCCTAATCACTGTGAGAAATTACAAGAGATTGGTTTTAGTTGTGATGGGGCTTTTGCGGAGTATGTTAAAGTTGATTCTCGCTATATTTGGAGTCTGGAAGAACTAAAGAGAGTTTACAAGGGTGATGACTTATTCCTGGCTGGCAGTGTAGTTGAACCTACTTCAGTAGCTTATAATGCGGTAATAGAGCGAGGGGGAGGAATAAGACCCGGAGATAATGCGGTAATTTTAGGCGGAGGTCCTATCGGTCTTGCGGCAGTAGCTATCATGAAGAAAGCCGGAGCCTCCAATGTAATTCTATCTGAACCTTCTGAACCAAGAGCAAAATTAGGCAAGTTGATGGGTGCAGACCATATCATTAATCCTCTTAAAGAAAACTTTACTGAGAGAGTATTAGATATAACCGGTGGTCTGGGAGCTAAATTGTATTTGGAAGCAACCGGTTTACCCGATAAGGTCTGGGCAGATATCGAACAATCTATCTGGGAAGGTAAAATGATTAACAGCACAGTAGTAATTGTCGCCCGTTCAGATAAGAAGATTCCGGTAACCGGAGAAGTCTTCCAGGTAAGAAGGGCTTCTATTGTTGGTTCCCAGGGGCATTCCGGACACGGAACTTTCCCCCGAGTTATCAGCTCAATGGCTTCCGGGATGGATATGACTCCATTGATTACTAAAAAGATAACTTTAGATGAAGTTCCGGAAAATATAGTCTTATTGCGGACTGATAGAACAGAATGTAAAATTACCTGTGAGTTTAAATAAATTAAGAAAAGGGAGATAATAAAATGTCTGATAAAAAAAATGAAAAATGGCTAACTACCGATTATCCTCAGATAGTCTTTGAGAATAGCCAGGTAGGCAGGTTAAAAAAAGAATTATTTGATGCACCGATGAGTAAAATTGAAGGGATACTTAAAGAATACGAAGTCCCTTCCCCTTCTGAATTAGGGAAGGCAGGTAGTTATATCCAGACTACTCCCCGTATGCACGTGATAGAAAACAGGCGAAAAAATGATTTTGTCTTTGTCCCGGTAGGATGTACCGAATGTCACGGTGATTATGCCAACACCGGTCTGGATACCTTTATGGTTACCCAGATTTGTGAAGGAGTACACCGTTATATTAAAAACAGAGATGGAGTGGGTTGTAGTTTAGCCTTACCTCCCCTAAACTACGGGGGACATCCTTATCATCACTGCGGTATGGCCGGTACTATTATTATGCCCGAGGATGTAGTAAGAGAAACTATGATTAATGTAATGTACGGACTATGGAATGATGGTTTTCGCAAGCAAATGTGGGTGAATAATCACGGACAATTATGGATCTTAGAATCTGCCATACAGGAATTTTGTAAGCGTTATCAATTACCTGGTATCTATCGGGTAATTGACTGGCATCGCTCAATCAGAGAATTCTTCATTCCTATCGACAGAGAAGACAGTCTTACCACTGACTTCATCCATGCTGATGAGGCGGAGGCATCTGTTGCTCAATTACTCTTCCCTGAGATGCTAGATATGAAGTATGCGGTGGATACAGAGGGTGAATCTTTATTGCCCGGTGGTCATTTTGATACATCAGTTGACCCCTATCGTCGTCCACAATTGTGGCAGCAGGGGGAAGGCCAATCTGCCATTGAAAGATCGGCTGTTCCAGAAGGAGTGGTAGGTTATCCGACTCGGGCGAGTGCTCAAAAAGCAAAACGTCCTATCGCCGCTATTCTCAGATACTTAACTTTGGTTCATGATGAGATTATGGAGACCTATCCGGCAGGCAAATTACCACCGGTAGAAAAGATTAGTCTGCGTGACCCAAAGGAGATGGAACCATTCTTAAAAGAACCGATGAGCAAAGGTTGGAAATCTGTATATGAATTACCATATATCGGGCAAATAAATAGTCTATAGTGAATAGCTATTTGTCATTGCGAACGAGTGTAGCGAGTGTGGCAATCTCTTAAAATAGCGTATAGCGTATAGTAATTAGTTAGTTAGTTACTTGGTTACTTGGTTAAGAAAATAGAAAAAAGCCGGGAGTAGGGGGCGGATTCATCCGCCCCGGGTTAATTGACAATTTCTTTTAACGGATTCGATGAATCTAACCCCTACTTTAGTTTAGAGACAGATGTTCTCTATTTTCATAGAGTTTGCTCTTGTGGAAACGAGGAACAGGCTCGCCTGTCTATTATTGTTATTCCCACGAAAGTGGGAATCCAGAATAATATTTAAAGATAGATTCCCGTTTCCACGGGAATGACAGAAAGGGGATATATTGCCATACACCCTCACAATTACTTTAAAAGATTAATTTTAGTTATTGGAGCATAAAACAATGAAAAAAAGTATAGTAGTTTCCATTTCATCAACTAAATTTTCGGCTTTAGCCTTTAAAGAGGATTTTGAAAAGAGTATTAAGAAAGTTGCAGACTTAGGTTTTGACGGTGCAGAATTAGCGGTTAGAAATCCTAAAGATTTAAAAGTAAATGATGTTATCAACATAATAAAAGAAAATAATTTAGAGGTCCCGGCCATAGGCACCGGACAGGCGTACGGAGAAGAAGGTTTGAGTTTTTCTGATCCTGACGAAGTTATCAGGAAAATGGCAGTTAAAAGAATAAAAGACCAGATAGTATTTGCTTCCCATTTCAATGCCCAGGTAATTATCGGATTAATAAGAGGGAATATTGAGGAAGGTGTAAATAGGACAGAAGGCGAAGAATGGGCTATTAATTGCCTGAGAAAATCTACAGAATTTGCAAAAAGCTATAATGTCCGACTTACCTTGGAACCGGTAAATAGATATGAAAGTAATTTTATTAATACCCTTAGTGAGGGAATTGAATTTATTAAGCGGGTAGGCGCAACAAATTTAGGATTGTTGGCAGATACTTTTCATATGAACATCGAAGAAGTTTCAATCTACGATAGTATTATTCAAGCGAAAAATTTTATCACCCATGTCCATTTTGCCGATAGTAATCGCTGGGCCCCAGGTTGTGGCCATATCGATTTTAAAAAAGTAATAGAAACTTTAAAGAAAATAAATTACCAGGGTTATGTTTCGGCAGAAATACTCCCCTTACCCGACCCGAATAGTTGTGCCCGTCTTACCATTGAGCACTTAAATAAAATAAAATTTTAGATTAGTTTTAATAACCAATATGAAATTAGCAATTATTAGATATATTATTTTGGAGCAATATTGGAGGAGATTAATAATTAATGAATAAAAAAGATATTCTACAACTTTTTATAGAAATCTACTCTAATAAGTACAAAATTTATTATAATTCTGTAAAATCAGAGAAAGATAATTATTTTTTCCTGGTTAAGGATAATCAGAAAAAATATTTAACTGTAGTTGGTAAATCTGAAGAAGTAAAAAAATTTGAAAGCAATGCACTGGAAGAGAAAAAAATTGATGAAAATGAACTGATAATAAAGATATGTTATTTAAATCGCCATAATCTCAAACTGTTGCGTGAAATATTTCCTTTTTTCAACCCATCTTTTTGTGGTCTTAAGCCATCTTTTGGTACCGGAGATCGCTTGGGAATAGCTACCCCAGCCCATCTTCAGGCTTTCCAAGGTAAAGATATTTTTCCAGTTTTAGCTCAGCAATCAGTAAGAGAAATGGATAGAACTGAAAGAAACTGGCAGAAGGTATTAGATGATGCAATCTGGGGTTGTTTTGAGGTAGGCTATATTGGTCCTTTTGGAGCTGATGCAGATCATGTAAAAAAAATTAAAGAGTTAGAAGAAGCAGCAGATTGTGGCTTCACCATGTTTACTTTAGACCCTTCCGGTTTTATTAAAAATGATATTGGAAGATTAAAAAAACAAGAATTAGAACAACTTTATAATCAAATTCCTAATGGTAAAGAAATAGAAAATTTATATTTAAATAAGAAATTTAAAGTCGGTGAGAAAGAGTTAATATTTAATGAGAAATCATTAAGAAAAATTATACTAACTTATTCCGAAGCCCTAAACCATGTGGTGGAATGTTACGAATTTCTAAAGGATTATAAAAAGGAAAAATTTGATTTAGAAATTTCTGTAGACGAAACTCCCACTGTCACTTCTCCTTTGGCTCATCTATTTATTGTTCTGGAGCTTCAAAGAAGAGGGGTAAATTTTCAGAACTTAGCCCTTCATTTCTTAGGGGATTGGCAAAAGGGAATAGAATATATAGGAAATGTTAAGCAATTCGCCAGGGAATTTTCTTTACACGCAACTATCGCTAAAAATATCGGAGGGTACAAGCTTTCTCTTCATACCGGAAGTGATAAGTTTTCTGTTTATCCTATTTTTTCTCAAGAGACAGATGGCCTTTGCCATATAAAAACTGCCGGAACCAGCTGGTTAGAGGAAGTAAAAGTGGTTGCCATAAAAGACCCGGCTCTTTATCGAGAGATTCATCAATTTGCCCTGGAGAATTTTGCCAAAGATAGAGCATCTTATAATTTAACTACCGATCTTTCCCGTGTTCCGAATATAGATAAACTTTCTGATGAGCAATTAGTTAGCCTTTTTAATAAGCCAGATTCTCGTCAGCTTATCCATATAACTTATGGCTCTATTTTAAGGGCAAGAGATAAAGAAGGAAAATATATCTTTAAAGATAGAATTTATAAAACATTATTTAAATATGAAGAAGACCATTACCGGGAACTTTCGAATCATATTAAAAGACATTTAGAACTCTTAAAAGCATAAGCTTTGTTATTTAGTTAACTAGTTATTTGGTTAATTGGTTTTATAATAAAAAAACAAAAAAACTAATTTGGTATATTGCATCCCATATATTAGTGTAAAGCGGATAGCTTTATAAAAAATATACAATGCTCTATTTATAAATGATTCTAAATTATAATTTTTGCTTAACTTTATGATTTAAATTGTTGTTTGAAGTCTGTTTTAACTGACTAATTAAGTAGCCAATTAACTAGCTAACTTGGTATATTTGTTATTTAAAAAACTATCGAATTCGAGAATAGCAAGAAGGAGGTTATCAATGAAGGAAAATTTGAAGATGTTTAGCCTTGAAGGCAAAATAGCAGTAATTACCGGAGGAGCTGGGGTTTTGGGGACTGCTATTGCCCAAGGATTGGGAAAAGCAGGTGCTGAAATAGCCCTATGTGATATTGTAAATGCCGATAAAGTAACTCAAGAATTAAAAACAGAAGGGATACAAGCTAAAGGATATTACATAAATGTAATGGATATCGAGAAAATAAAAGTTTGTAGAGATGAAGTAATCAGAGATTTTGGTAAAGTTGATATCTTGCTTAATGCAGCTGGAGGGAATATGAAAGAGGCGACTACTTCAGAACAACTCAAATTTTTTGACCTTCCTCTTTCTGCTTTGGAGAAAGTAGTTGGACTTAATCTTTTTGGAGGAGCGATTCTTCCTTCTCAGGTTTTTGGAAAGGATATGATAAAAAATCAGGATGGTGGGTCTATTATAAATATTTCGTCTATGAACGCCTTCCGTCCGCTTACTCGGATACCGGGATATTCTGCAGCCAAGGCAGCAGTAAGCAATTTTACACAGTGGTTGGCGGTACATTTTGCCCAAGAACATAATAAAAACTTGCGAATTAATGCTATTGCACCAGGATTTTTTCTTACTGCCCAAAATCGTTTTTTACTTACTAATGAGGATGGTAGTTTGACACCCAGAGGAGAAACTATTATTACCCATACTCCTATGGGAAAGTTTGGTGATCCAGAAGATTTAATCGGAGCATGTGTCTGGCTTGCCTCTGATGCTTCAAAATTTGTAACCGGAATTATTGTTCCTATAGATGGAGGGTTTAGTGCTTTCTCGGGAGTCTAAATTAGTATATAGTATGTAGTATATAGTATATAGTGAAGAAGAAAAATGAGAAGAAGAGTTAAGAATCCAGAATACAGCAGTCAGAAGACAGAACAGAAAAATAGTATCGAGTATATAGTAAATAAATACTGTAACAATAATGAGTAATTTATAGGGGTTCGATTCATCGAACCCGACAATAAAATTACCGAATAACACGGGTCGGATAAATCCGACCCCTACATAAAAACAATAAAATATTTGAAGTTTTGAATTTTGAATTATAGTTTTACGTTTTTGACTTTAACTTTTTGGCTTAATTAGAATAAATATCATCTTATCAATTTAAACTATACGCTACCCGCTATACGCTATGCTACATACTAACAACTAAATAAGGAGGAAAGAAAAATGAAAAAACAAAATATTGGGTTAATTGGTTTAGGTCCTATGGGACAAAATTTAGTATTAAATATGGAGAGCAAAGGTTATAAAGTAGCGGTATTTAATAGAACAACTGCTAAAACCGAAAAATTTGCTAAGGGAGCAGCAAAAGGAAAAAATATATTACCCACTTTTTCATTAGAAGAATTCGTAAACTCTTTAGAATTTCCCCGGAAGATAATTCTTCTGGTGAAGGCAGGTAAGGCTGTGGATACCTTTATAGAAAAGCTTATGCCCTTATTGGATAAAGGTGACTTAATCATTGATGCTGGAAATTCTTTTTTCAAAGATACGATAAGACGTAATAAAGAGTTAAATGATTTAGGATTATTATTTATCGGTACAGGCATTTCTGGAGGGGAAGAAGGAGCTTTAAGAGGCCCTGCTATAATGCCTGGCGGCCAGAAAGAAGCATATGATCTGGTAGAAGATATATTCAAAAAGATTGCAGCTAAATCCTATGATGGTGTTCCTTGTGTATCCTATATTGGTCCCGATGGAGCAGGACATTTTGTTAAGATGGTCCATAATGGCATTGAATATGGAGATATGCAGTTGATCGGAGAATGTGTTTGGGTTTTTAAAAATGCTTTAAATATGAATTCAGAGGAGATTGCCCAGATTATGACCAGTTGGAATAGTGATAATGACGTTCTTCGTTCGTATTTAGTAGAAATAACCGGGGAAAGCATGAAAGAAAAGGATAAGAAAAGTGGAGAGTATTTAGTCGATCGAACTGCTGATATTACCAGAATGAAAGGGACAGGGACCTGGACAGTGCAAAGTGCTTTAGAACTCTTAGTTCCTATACCTACTATTACCGCTGCAGTTTTCTCTCGGGAAATGTCTCAAGATAAAGATTTGAGACTGAAAGTATCAAAAAAATTATCTATGTTTAAGGAAAAATATGTGGGAGAAAAAGAACAGTTTATTGAAATTGCCCATGATGCCCTATATCTGGCTAAAATATCTTCTTACGCCCAGGGTATGGCTTTATTACAGGCTGCTTCTAAGGAATATAAATGGGACCTTAATTTAGGAGAAATTGTTAAAGGATGGCGAAGTGGATGTATAATTAGGGCTCAGTTTTTAGATGAAATTACCAAAGCCTACGAAAAAAATGCAGAAATACCTAATCTTTTAACTGCTCCTCGATTCGCTGAAGTGGTCAAAAAAGATCTCAACAAATTAGCCAACTTTATCGAGATTGCTCATTGGGTAAAAGTGCCTGCACCAGCTATGGACTAATTAATTGGAGGCTTATTTATGCTCTCTATAGAGAATCTTAAAGGAGAATTAACAGAAGAACAATTAAAAGAAATTGTAAAGGAAAGTCTAAAAGATTTTTCTTCGGTAAAAAAAGTTCTTTTAATTCATCCTGATTATACCAGGACAGACTTTACCGATAAATTAATTCCCATTATATATTACGAGTTAAAAAATAAGGGAATGAGTCAGATTGATTCTTTGAATGCCGGTGGTACCCACCGAGCGATGACTGAAGAAGAAATCCGGAGTAAGTTGGGACTTTCCTCTCAGATTAATTTTGGTAATTATTACAACCATGAATATAGCAATCCTCAAAAACTGGTAACCGTGGGAGAGATTTCCGCTTCTTTTGTAGCGGAAAAAACTCAAGGTGAGCTCTCTCAGTCTATTCCGGTAGTGGTAAATAAATTAATTACCGAAGATTATGATTTAATTATTGCCTTAAGCGGGACTTTACCGCACGAATCAGCCGGTTATGCGGGAGGTTTAAAGGTCTTTTTTCCAGGTATTTCCGGTCCGGAGGTGATAGATTTACTCCACTGGGCAGCAGTGCTTATCGGTATCCCTCGGATTATCGGCACCGTTGATAATCCTGCCCGAGAAGTAATAAATAAAGGTTCTTCTTATATATTTGACAAAATAAAAGCACCAATCATTTCTTTTAATATGGTTTTTGAAGAAAAAGGACATTCAGTAATACCCAAAGGGCTTTATGTGGGAGAGGGTTATAATGGTTTTATCGAGGCCTATAAACAAGCAGCAAGAGCAAGTTCTCAACCCCACGTAATTTATTTAGATGAACCTCTTGAGTGTGCTGTCCAGGTTATTGATAAAAGCTATGATGAGATTTGGACTGCCGGCAAAGGGTCCTATAAATTGCAAAGTCCTGGAGTAATAGCTAAAGGCGGAGAGATTATTATCTATGCCCCTCATATCAATTGTTTTCATTCTCGGCTGGAGATGGACTTTGCCTTAAGACAGATAGGTTATCATTGTAAAGATTATGTAAAAAAATATTTAGAATCAAATCCCGATTTTAGTAAAAATATAGCTGCTCATGTTATCAATGTAAGAGGAGTGGGAAGTTTTGATGTTAATTCCGGGAAAGAAGAATTTGACTTTAAGGTCACTTTAGCTACCGGAATTTCTCAAGATATTTGTGAATCAGTAGGATTGGGTTATCGGAATCCCGATTCAATCCGTAAGGAAGATTTTATCGGTCCAGAAAAACTTTGGATTCAAAATGGAGGGAAATATCTTTACAAAATAAAATAAAGTATCAAGTAAATCTAAATCTAAATATAATCTGCGTAATCAAGTATAAAAGGAGGAG
>LDZT01005286.1_pt1 | contig 29035 bp, 23 predicted proteins | sample 615521 | NCBI WGS metagenome assembly LDZT01 (sample SAMN03408292, study PRJNA278302) | terrestrial metagenome | isolation source: oil reservoir sample SB1 | place: USA: Alaska, North Slope, Schrader Bluff formation | collected 2011-09 | reverse complement strand
TTCTTTTTCTGTCCCAAGAGTATTATCATTGTTAGCTGTTAAATTGGCGCTTATAGTAATTACATAAGTTGTCCCGGAGGTCAGGCTATTCACGGGAGATAAGTAAATGCTGCGTTTCTCAGTGTCGTCCAAATAATTTGCCGCCCTGGTAACGTTTATGGAAACATAAGGACCATTTTCAACCCGCATTGTTATACACTGCTGGTTATTATCCCAGTGATCCCTTACAACACCCCGGTCAAAAACAAGTTCTATTTCGTGATCTTTCGGAACAGTTACGCTGCCTTCAATGGACTCCCCGGTTGTTGTAAGGTAAGAGCCTACAAGATTCAGCGGTGCGACACCGCCCCCGGTCCCTTGCCCGCTGCCGTCACCGTCACCTGTTGAAGATGCGGCGCCAACAGTAACAGTAACACCGGTTGCTTTATCCAAAACTTTAGGAGTCGGTTCAATAGTTGCTCCTGAAACGTTAACTTTGGCTGTCTGAATAACGCCTTCCCCTGTAACGCTTACCGCCGCATCCAGAATTAAAGTGGTTATTTTTGCGCTGCTTCCGAGATCGATTATGCCCCCGGCCGCAGTTCCGGCAACTTCAAGCTTTTCTACGGTGCCACCGGTAACCGACAGATTTATCTTACCTGCCTCAAGTTTTACATTATCGAAATTACCGTCTAAAATAACTTTCGCATTTTCAGGAATTGCCTGTGTAAGAGATACCATTTCAAAACCGGGGCCGGTAATTTTCAACTCGGCCAGTGCAGCCCCCGATTCCAAACGTACTATATTAACTGATGTATTACCCGTGGCAACAATCCTGACGCCTTCCTTGTCAACTATAACGGTCGGCATTGTACAGTTATCAAATACAACGCTGTTTGCCCCGCCGCCTTTAACGGTCGTTTCGCCCTGCACGATGACATTTTTAAGCGTAACGTCGCCGTCGCCAATGCCCTCAGCCAAAACAAGGCTGCCTGTAATTTTTGTGTTTTCAAGAGTTACCCCCGCCGCGCTGATCAGTACGTTACCTTCAATTGTTTCCGTGCCTGATGCAGGGCCGTATGTTCCCGGTTGGTCATATTTAAATACTTTCACCTGAACAGCAATGGAGCGGTCAAGTGTAACAATTGCTTCCGCCCTCGAAATATTAGCCGCAGGCCGGATAGTTTGGTCAGGATACCCGTTCATCAACCCCTTGGCAACTACAGCGCCCACAGAACCCCTGCTCCATGCGGAGATGTCTTTCGCATCTGTAAACTCATTTAAATACGCCGAATTATCAGCAGACGTCTCCAGTATGAGCAGCCTGGCCAGTATAGCGGCCGCTTCCTGCCTGCTGATTTGTTTGTTCGGCCTGAAAGTGCCGTCCTCAAAACCGGTTATATAACCGGCTGCCCTGGCCCTGGCAATATCACCAGCGAACCAGTTGGTTGGTGAAACATCGGAAAAGTCCGTTTTTACAGAGGAGGTTAACTGGAAGGACCTGTTGATCAAGCTCACAAACTCGGCCCTGGTTATGCTATTATCAGGCTTAAACGTGCCGTCCGGGTAACCTTGAGCTAAACCCTTGTCTATCCAGTCACTGATTTGTTTTCCTGCCCAGTGGTTCTGGATATCTGACGGCTGGGCAAACGACACTCCCGCCAACGATAGAATAAACAATAACGCTAATATAAGACAGAATGCGGTTTTTCTTTTCTTAAACATCTCGATCCTCCGTTATTTTATAAAAATCTGATTGTATGTATACCTTATTAAAACAGTAATTTGCCAGTTATAAATTACCTCCTTTCAAAAAAATACCGGCGCCAATTTGCTAAAAGAAGCTGGCCCCGTCATTAAAAAAACCAGATCCAATCTCCTTTTCACAATGGAAGGCAGGTCAGTTTCCCAACATACCCTAACGGCCGGCAACCATTGCTATAAGCATTCAGGCTGTTTGGCTCGGAGCTGAATTTTATATTAAAAAATAAAAAAGCCATGTCCCCAATGCAAAAAAAGACACGCTTTTTAATAAAAAAAGCTATGTTCTCCTTTCCACAATGGGAGGCGCAGGGGTTTCCCCATGTACCCTATCGGCCTGGCCGCACATGTTTTTAACAAGGCCTGCCAGACTCGGAGATTTTACTAACAATAGACATTCGACAAATTAAAACAATAACCCTGCAAAAAATTGAAAATATTTTTCCACTCACAAAAAAATTTTGCTTCAAGAAGCAGGAAAATAGGTTTGAATGTTAAATTATATCTTTTAATTAAAAATTATCTCCGATCCTAATGTTCTGTTAGCCGCTGTGGTATGAATATTAGGACGATGGGTGCAGAGGGAAACTGAAGCGCCTCCCGCATTGGAAAGGAGATGAATTAAGATCGATTTAAATTGGTCGGGTTTGCTTCTAAATGCGGACTCGGCCTTTTTGATTAAATGGTCTGGGAGGCAGGGTTTTGGCGCAATTTAATTATTGATTCCACTGTCAGGTTTTTTAAGCCCTGTATTAATTAATATTTTGGAGGGGAATTTTGTGTTTTCAAAAACGAAATGGTTAGTATTGACAGTCGCTTTTTTAATTCTGCTGAGCCTGGTGGGCTGCGCAAACAAAAATCCTAAACCGGCTGAGGAAGAAAATAAGGCTGCGGAAGGGAACAAAACTGCTGATATTATTCTGGCTACTACGACAAGCACTCAGGACAGCGGACTTTTAGATGTCCTGATCCCTGAGTTTGAAAAGCAGAGCGGCTATAAGGTTAAGACTATAGCAGTAGGTACGGGAGCGGCGCTGGCTATGGGCGAAAAAGGCGATGCGGACGTACTGCTGGTCCATGCGCCGGCCGACGAAAAAAAGCTGGTAGATAGCGGAATAGGAATCAATTACCAACTGGTTATGCATAATGATTTTATTATTATAGGACCCAAAGATGATCCGGCAAAAATAAGCGGTTTAAAAACTGCCTCAGAAGCTCTGAAAAAGATCGCTGAATCGGGAAGTATGTTTATCTCCCGCGGTGATAATTCAGGTACCCATAAGAAGGAACTTAGAATATGGAAATCTGCAGGGATAACCCCCAAAGTAGGAGCAACCTACCAGGAAACCGGTCAGGGCATGGGACAGACATTAAATATCGCGGAGCAGAAGTCAGGTTATACGCTAACTGACCGGGCTACTTACCTGGCCCAGAAAAAGAACCTCAGCCTGGTTATTTTAGTGGAAGGTGAGAAGTCCCTGCTTAATATTTACCATGTAATGCAGGTCAATCCCGAAAAATTCGCCAATATAAATGCAAGAGGGGCGCAAGCTTTTGTGGAATTTATGGTATCTCCAGATACTCAAAAAATGATTTCTACTTTTGGGGTTGATAAATACGGGCAGCCGCTGTTTACTCCTGATGAAGGAAAAAACGAGGCTGATCTTGGCAAGTAGATAAGTATTTACACCTGGGGGTAATCTAGTTGGAACTAATCTGGGATGGTCTAGTAAAGGCAATTATAGAGCTTGTCACGCTAGATCCGGGTATAACGGAAGTTGCCTTGCTTACCCTCCAGGTTTCCGGAGCAGCGACACTGATCAGTGTTTTAATCGGCATTCCCCTGGGCAGTGTTTTAGCTTTAAGCCAGTTTCCAGGACGCAACTTCCTTGTCAGTATTTCCAATTTCGGGATGGGATTGCCGCCGGTTGTTGTAGGCCTTTGGGTAAGTATTTTTTTATGGAGATCAGGGCCGCTGGGATTCTTAAATATAATATATACTCCTTATGCAATGATCATTGCGCAGGCGGTAATCGCATCCCCTATTGTCATAAGCTTCACTTTGGCTGTCATCCAGCAGATTAATCCCCAGTTGCGCCTGCAACTGACAGCGCTTGGCGCAAATAGGACACAGATGGTCTGGACCCTTTTGAAAGAGACTAAATTGGGTTTGCTGGCTGCAGTCATGGCCGGCTTTGGCGGTGTAATTTCCGAAGTAGGAGCCTCTATGATGGTCGGCGGGAACATTAAGGGAATGACCAGGGTATTCACTACAGCTACGGTAATGGAAGTATCCAAAGGGAATTTCGATATCGCTATCGCTCTGAGCATTCTGTTGATGCTGCTGGCTTACAGTGTCACGGCGATATTAACCGCTATACAGCAGGGACGGAACATCCGGTGAGCAAAGTCATTGAAATAATTGACCTGAAACTTGTGCTTCAGGGTAAAACCATCCTGAAAATTCCCTATTTTTCTTTGGATAGGGAAGAATCGATCTGTTTAACAGGCCCCAACGGGGCCGGGAAAAGCACCCTTCTGTCCGTCATGGCGACATTGCAGGAGCCTACTGCCGGAACAGTCTCTTTATTCGGTAAAAATGTTAAAGATCAGCCGCTTCTTGAATTGCGCCGGAGGATGGCTGTGGTCTTTCAAAAACCGATGATGTTCGACCTGACGGTAATAGAGAACCTGGAGCTTGGACTGAAGTATCGCCGTCTGAAACGCAAAGAAAAGGAAACTAGAATTTATCCCTGGCTGGAAAAAATGAAACTTACCCACCTTACCAAACGTCGTGCCCGCTCACTTTCGGGAGGAGAAGCCCAGCGTGTAGCCCTTGCCCAGGCTTTAATTCTGGAACCGGAAATTATTTTTCTGGACGAACCTTTTGCCAACCTTGATAAGGAAATGCGGCAGGGATTAATTGATGAAATCGGGAAAACACTAAAAGCGAAAAAAATTACAACAGTAATGGTAACTCACCACAAGAAGGAGGCCGCTGCAATAGCTGACAGCATTTACCTTATGGAAGACGGAGAAATTGTTGACCGGGAGTTTTTAGCCTTTCAAAATAACCCTGGCTAATATCTGCGCCAAATGGTATCGCCCGGTTTAAGCCGGCTTTATGTCTGGGAATCTAATTCCATAGCCACAACACGGCTGTGGTGGCCGAAATTTTTCGATAAAACTTGAAAACCGGTTGCCGGTTGTGTCAAAATAGACTTGGATTTGCTGCCTTCAACGGCAGTCAGGCAAACAAACGGAGAAAAAAATGACAGAGCTTTTTAAAGTAGCAACCGTATGTGAGGCCCGGCGGATTATTTGGGAAGAATGCATCCGGCAGCAAAAAATTGAAACCGTTCCTCTTTTAGAGGCTTTGGGCCGCCGTACAGCCAAGGAGATACTCGCCGGTGATAATTTACCCGGTTTTACACGCTCCACAATGGATGGATTTGCAGTGCGCGCCCGGGATACTTTCGGCGCTTCTGAGTCGCTGCCGGCTTACCTGGAAATTGCAGGGGAGGTTCTGATGGGCAAAGAACCCCTGGGAAGACTGGAAGCGGGCAAGGCGTGGCGAATTGCTACAGGCGGTATGCTGCCGCAGGGCGCAGACGCAGTGGTGATGGTAGAGTATACCGAAAATCTTGACGAAGATACTATAGGTGTTATCAGACCGGTGGCGCCTGGCGAAAACTTAATCTTAAAAGGCGAGGATGTTGTTTCCGGCAGTCCTGTTCTTCAGCCCGGAAACCGCATAAAAGCGCAGGACCTGGGAGTTTTGGCCGCTGCCGGAGTAACAGCTGTAGAAGTGTTCTGCAAAACGCGCGTGGGTATTATCTCAACCGGGGACGAGATTGTTTCTCCCGATCAAAAACCTCCCCCGGGGAAAGTCAGGGATATCAATTCATATTCGCTCTTCGGGGCTATAATCGAAGCCGGCGGCAAACCTGTACAATACGGTATAGCCGGGGATGACTTTCAAAGAATATACGGGCTGCTTGCCCTGGCGCTCGAGGATAATGACATTGTGCTGCTCACCGGCGGGAGTTCCGTTGGGACGAAGGATATGGCTGTACAGGCAATAGGTTCGCTTGGCAAACCGGGGGTCCTTTTTCACGGCCTTGCCATCAGGCCGGGCAAACCTGCCGTCGGGGCCGTAGTTTCCGGAAAACCTGTTTTTGGCCTTCCGGGACACCCGGCTTCAGCTCTGGTTGTCTTTTACCTCCTGATTGATCCGCTGATCAGATTGGGTAGCTATCCTAATGAAGACGAAGATTTTTTGGAATTCCCTATATGCGCCAGGATTACACGCAACCTTCGCTCAGCACCCGGCCGGGATGATTTTGTTCAGGTAAGGCTGGTTAATGTAGAGGGTGAACTTTGCGCTGAACCTGTTCTGGGTAAATCGGGCCTAATCAGCACACTGGTTAAAGCAAACGGCCTGGCTAGAATACCTGCCGGCAAAGAGGGCGTTCAGGCAGGGGAGATTGTCAGAATAAGACTGTTCTAGGAGAGCTGGGAGAAAAAGATGGGGCGAAATATTTATCTCGACGACATGCCTTTAGAGGAAGCTACCGAAAAATACCTTCGAGAACTGGACGGAATAGGGGCTTTGAAACCTGCGCCGCCCGAGGTCATTCCAGTGGAAAATTCTCTTCACAGAGTTACGGCGCAGCCGGTCTATGCAAGGAGTTCATCCCCCCACTACCATTCTGCGGCGATGGACGGATATGCCGTAATGGCGGCGAGCACGTTTGGCGCAAAAGAAACTTCCCCTCTCCAGCTTCGCTCGGAGATAGACGCAATGCCTGTTGACACAGGTGATCCCCTGCCGGCGGGCTGCGATGCCGTGATTATGATCGAGGATATCCACCCGGTCAACGAAGGTACGATAGAAATTATTCAGCCGGCTTATCCCTGGCAGCATGTCAGGGTAGTGGGAGAGGATATAGTCGCCACTGAAATGATTATACCCGCCAACCACAGGGTCAGGCCGATAGATATAGGCGGCCTTCTAGCCGGAGGGGTAACCGAAATTGCCGTACGACCAAAACCTTATGTGGCTGTAATTCCCACCGGAGATGAGATAATTGAACCCTGCGCTGAACCCGAGCCGGGCAAAATAATTGATTTCAATTCACGGGTTTTTGTGGCGATGATTGAAGAATGGGGCGGTTTGGCTCAGCGCCGGAAAATTATCAGGGATGATCCGCACCTGCTGCAGCAGGCCCTGGCGGCTGCTGCAAAAACAGCCGATCTGGTTTTAATCAACGCCGGTTCTTCTGCCGGCAGGGAGGACTTCACTTCCGAAGTCATCAGCAGGATGGGCAAAGTTGTGGCGCACGGGGTCGCCATCAGGCCTGGCAAGCCCGTTATACTTGGGGTAGTTGAGAACAAGCCGGTCATCGGAATACCAGGCTATCCCGTGTCAGCTTACCTTTGCGCCGAACTGTTCGTTAAAAGAATCGTTTATCACAAGCAAGCCCTGATTCCTCCCCCACAGGAAAAGATAAAAGCTTTGATGTCCAGAAAACTTTACTCTTCGCTTGGTGTGGAGGAATTTGTCCGGGTCAAGCTGGGGCGTGTCGGCGATCAAGTAATAGCGACGCCGGTAACCAGGGGGGCCGGGGTAGTTATGTCTTTAATACGGGCTGACGGGGTTATCCGCGTGCCCAGGTTTTCTGAGGGGATTGCCAAAGGAGAAACAACGGAAGTAGAGCTCCTGCGTTCTTACCAGGAAGTGCAGGAGACTACTGTTATTATCGGAAGCCATGACAATACGCTTGATATACTGGCCAATTACATGCGCCTGTTCTTCCCGGAGGCGTCCGTTTCCAGCGCACACGTCGGCAGCCTGGCCGGCCTCACGGCTCTAAAACGTAACGAGGCGCATTGCGCGGGCATACACCTTTTAGATGAAGAAACCGGTGAATATAATGTTTTCTATATAAAACGCTACCTGCCGAAAAAAGAGGTAATCCTGGTAAACCTTGTTTACCGTCAGCAGGGCTTGATTGTTAAAAAGGGAAATCCAAAAAACATTTCAGGGCTTGAAGATTTAACAAGGCAGGATATAACTTTCGTCAACCGTCAAAACGGCGCCGGAACGCGGGTGCTGCTGGATTATAGCCTTAAGCAAAAGGGAATATCGCCGGGTAAGATAAGGGGTTATGATCGGGAGGAATACACTCATATGGCGGTTGCGGCTGCCGTTGCGGCCGGAGAAGCGGACTGCGCGCTTGGTATTCAGGCTGCGGCAAACGCTTTGAACCTTGATTTTATCGGCCTCGGGGAAGAGCGTTATGACCTGTGCATTCCGGAAGAACACTGGGAAACTCGCTATATCAAGCGATTACTCAGTGTTATTGAAAGTCCGGATTTTAAAAAGGAAGTCGGTTCTCTGGCTGGTTATGATCTTAGGGACTGCGGGAAAATCATGTGGAAAAGCAGGGAATAAATTTTAATATCACTGCGCTAACAGTTTAGGAATGGTAACCGTTAAGAGTAATTTGTCCAGTTACCTTATTTAAAGGGGATTAACAGGAAAAGCGAACATTTAGTGTTTGAAAAAAGCAAAATCTCCGAGTCTGAACATCTAAGGCTTTAAAATATTGACTTCTGCACTGACGGATCAAGCGATGATATTCCTGCAAAAATGACGAGTGCTCCCACTGTCACTAAAGATGTGGGTCACATAGACATTTCCTGGAGTTCCGTAACAGGCGCCACATACTACCATGTATACAAGAGCTCAAACAAATACTGGGATTATACCGAACTGGGCAGTTCTTCCACTACTACATACATATGGAACAGCCCGTCAAACGGAACCTGGTACATCAGGATTGAGGCCGACGGCAACGGCGGCAAGGGTGGTTTTTCTCCGTCTACCAGTGTTACATGGCCTTAAAAGAACAAGGACAGGCTAACGACTGAAAAAAAAGACCTCCGGCTTGTTGTTGCCGGGGGGTTTTTGAAATTTCCCGCAACGAAGAACAGGCAGCGCATAACATTTTTTTAAAAATCTTTTTTCTTTTTTGCAGGGAATTTGCCTTAATTATAGTATATAATATACATAATATCTCCGAGTCTGGCAGGCCTTGTTAAAAAAGCATGGCGGTCAGGCCGACAGGGTGTAGGGGGAAACTCCTGCGCCTCCCATTGTGGAAAGGAGAAGATAGCTTTGATAAAGTGAAGCTTTGTCCTTTTTGCGTTTGGGCAAAGCTTTTTCTTATATAAAGCATAAGTATTCTGGCCAACGGAGCGCCGGGGGATCAACTCGGTGTCTGATCATAAGGTTGTCTTTAAACGTTCAGGCATAGGAAGGGTGAATTAATCGTAATGGCATCAAGCGGCAGGTTTAAAGTCCGGTTTAAGATTTGCAAGTTGTTTTAGCATAATTATAAGGAGGATAATAACATGAACTTGACAAAACATGATCAACTCTTAACTTTAGGCAAAAAATTATTGGAATCTCCCTGGCCTATGTGCGACCAGATAGCGCGGCAAATATATGAAATGGGCGGAGAAGAAGCAAAGAAAGTTTTATTGGGAGGACTAAAAGGGAAAAGCCATCATATCAGACTGGCGTCCATTAAAATGTTAACCGAGTTTCATGATGCTTCCCTAGCCGATTACATCAAGCCTTTTTTGGATGATCCTTTATACGAAACAAGAATGCAGGCAAAAAAATCACTGGCAGAGCTGACCGGGGAAGAAATTTCAGCCAGTTAACGTTTCTGGCGGGATATTCATACTCATATCTCCGAGAAACCCTTGCGCCTCCTACATATTCCGCATGACTGTCCTTCATGCTTAAGGGCTAGTCCTAATGAGTTACTCCCTTTTTCAATCTTATTTAAACCCTTACTCATTCTTTTTAGCTATTTTCTTTTAAATTTAGATAATTTACTATTTTTGTTGATGAAACAAATCGGAGGCAATCTTAGAAAGCGCTTTAAAGTCTTATTTTAAAAGGTTTTAAAAGGGAGGGGGAATTGATAAAAATAAAAAAAGCAGTAATATTTATTAGTTTTTTTTCCATCCTGATTTACCCCCGTCTGGAGGTTGGTTATCTGTTGCATAAAAATAAGGGCGGGAAGAACTTTTATAAGCGCATGAGGCCAAAGTATCCCCATTTTCAGGCAGGTTATCTTTAAGCAAGAAAGATAAATCGGGGGTATTTTAGTATTTTACCCGCGTGCTGGTTTCACTGTCCAGCTTAAGAGATCTCTGTAGGGCAGGAAATGAATAACAATCAGGCTGGGAAATTTCTGAGCTTTTTCGTGGAAAAGTTCAGGGAATGTGGAAGCAAAGGCCATTAAGTGCATAATGTATGTGTTGACAAACAGTACGAAGATTTGTTTAATTAAGCACGATGGTGACCAAAAATGAACAACCTGCGCAGCATAGAGATTGGCTGGGGAGATACCCAGCGGGGCTAAAAAGATATGTAGAGGGGTTTAAAAATGAGGTACGCAGAGACAGGGTATTATTTAGAAGTTGATTTATCAACAGGAAACGTTGAAAGGGTAGAATCCGACCCGAAATGGACCGAACTTTATATGGGGGGCTTAGGTACTAACGCTAAAATATTATGGGACAGGGTTCCCCCTGAAATCGAGGCCTTTTCTCCTGACAATCTGCTTATTTTCAGCGCTGGCCTTTTAGGCGGCACACTTGCTCCCGGCGCCAACCGGGCTATTGTTTCTACCATTTCACCCCAGACGGGGTTAATGGCCTATTCAATGATGGGCGGTTTTTTTGCGCCCGAATTGAAGTATGCCGGTTATGACAAAGTGATCATTCGCGGCAAGTCCCCCGACTTGGTCTATTTGTGGATCAACAATGATAAGGTGGAAATACGTGACGCTTCTCATTTGAAGGGCAAAGGCGCTGTTGAAACTCAGGAACTTATTAAACAGGAGTTAAATGAACCGAAAGCCCATGTGGCTGCTATCGGTCTGGCCGGTGAAAACAAAGTCTGGTATGCCTCCATTGAGCAGGGCAGGTCCAGCTGCAGCCGGGCAGGTGTAGGCGCCGTAATGGGTGATAAAGGTCTAAAGGCGATAGCTGTTCGCGGAACAAAAGACGTCAATGTTGCCCAGCCGGCTGAATTCATCAAGGAATGCAACGGTATTATGGACTATATCAAATACCGGGCAGACAATCCAATTAAAAATGTAGAGCCCATTTTTCAGAATCTGGGTTCGCCGCAAGAGATGCTGCTGCATGATGAAAAATGGCATACCACCGGTTTTATGTGGGGGAATGCCCGCGCGAGAAGAAAAGACTTCTGGACTGAGGAAGTGGAAGAGCAGTGGACGTCAGTCCAAGAAAGTGTCCGGAAGCGGTTAATAAGCTGCTATAACTGCCCGATGAAATGCGGCGGTTTGATTTCCGTGCCTGGAAGTCCGAACTACATGATGAAATGCTACTCTAAGCTTACTTATACGATGGCTGCCTATTCCGACCTGGCCTTTGGCTTTAAAATCGCTCAAATGGCCACGGAGTACGGCGTGGACGGATTCTCCTGCCCGCAGACTATGGCCTTCGCCCTTGAACTTCTTGAAGCCGGTATTTTGACGGAAGCGGACTTTCCGGGAATGCCGTCCGATACAGAGGGGAGATTTTACTGGCTGCTTGACAGGATTGTCCGCCGGGAAGGTATAGGAGATATTTTGGCAAACGGCACATACTGGGCTGCCCAGGCAATTGGCAAAGGCGCAGAAGAATACGCTCACAATAACATTAAAAAACATGAACAGCTTCCTCTTAAGCTGGGAATGCTGAACCCCGTTTATTTCCTTATGTACTGTACAGGTGAAAAAATAAATATTACCCAGATTGAAGGGCAGTTTCCCCAGGAGCCTTTCCCAACTATAGAATCGAGAGAAGAGTTTATCAGAGATTGGATCCAGGTTCCTGATGAGAAGTTTAAAAAATATTTCCTGGACTGGAATGCACGAGGAGAAAACTCGAATCCCCAGTACCCGACTCCTGAAATTGCAGCTGAACTGGTTGACTGGATGGAGAGGATGCATTACATTGATGATGCTCTCGGGGTATGCGCCGGTCTGTCGTCATTCCCCTTAAAGCCTCCCTATCACATACATAATTACCCGCGTTTTTTCTCGGCGGGCACCGGAATCGAAATGGATGAAGATACACTGACACAGGCAGCCAGGAGAAACCGGACCTTAATCAGGGCCATCAATGTGAGAAGAGGCATGACCAGAGCAGATGAAAAGCCGCCGGAAGACCATTGGAGGAAGAGGTTTCCCGAGCTTGAAAAAGCTCTCTTAGACGTTTACTACAAGTTCAGGGGATGGGATGAGCGGGGTATCCCCACAAAAGAGTATCTGCAGGAAATGGATCTGGGTTTCGTTGCTGAAGACTTGGAAAAAAGAGGGATCTTAAAAGATGAGTAAAGTCAAGAAGATTATCAAAACAATTACGGTCGATATAGAAAAATGCAATGGCTGCCGGGCGTGCGAGGCGGTTTGCTCAGCCTTTCACGCTGAACCGAAATACAGTACCATTAATCCGGAAAGGTCCCGTATCAGGATGATGCGTCATCCGCTGAAAGATATATTTATTCCTGTATACGCCGGTGAATATACTCCAGCCGAGTGTATGGGAAGGGATAAATATATAATTGACGGAAGAGAATATGACGAGTGCGGTTTCTGCAGGGCTGCCTGTCCATCCAGGACGCTTTTTCATGAACCTGATTCCGGCCTTCCTCTTAAGTGCGATATGTGTGAAGACGATCCGCCCCAGGAAAAGCCGCTTTGTGTTCAGTGGTGCATAAATGACGCTCTGATCTATGAAGAAAGGGAAGAGGAAGTCGAAGAGGAAGTCCAGATAGACGATGTTGAGGTAGGAATAAAATCATTGGCGGACAAACATGGAATAGACAAGGTCGTGGAAACCCTTACCAGGATGTCACAGAAAAGCTAGAATTTAATTTGAAAGAAGAGGAAAAAACGTGGAGACTGTAGCCCCCTTCAAAGAGGTTATAGATGAAATTAAAGGTTACGGCGGAGAAGCAGTTAAATTCTGTTACCAGTGCGGAAAATGCGATACTCTTTGTCCCTGGAACAAGGTTAGACAATTCAGCATGCGCAAGCTTATCCGAGAGGCTACATTCGGTTTGACCGAAATCGAACATGAAGAGATCTGGCGCTGTACTACCTGCGGAAAGTGCGCTTTAAAGTGCCCCAGGGAAGTGAAGCAAATAGAAAATATGAAAGCCCTGCGCAGGATGGCTGCAGGATATGGTGTTTATCCCACTGCTATCAAACCTGTCCGCGGCATAAACTCGAACCTTGAAGCGGATGGAAACCCGTTCGGCGAACCCCGCAGCGCCAGGGCAGATTGGGCAAAAGGCCTGTCCGTAAAAACATTCGAGGAAGGAATGGAATATTTATATTTCCCCGGCTGCTACTTAAGCTATGACGCACGGTTAAAAAAGGTAGCGCAGGCTACGGCAAAGATACTCAACAAAGCCGGAGTAGATTACGGAATACTGGGCGAAAAGGAAAGCTGCTGTGGAGAAAGCATCCGCAAAACAGGCAATGAGGATTTGTTCAAACACCTGGCCAGGGAAAATATCAAAACCTGGATTGATATCGGTGTGAAGAAAATTATCGTTTCTTCTCCTCATTGTTACCACACATTCAAGAACGAGTATCCCGATTTTTCGGCCAATTTTGAGATCATCCATATCTCACAGCTTATTTTTAAACTGATTGATGAGGGAAAGATTCAGATCAGCAAAGAGTTCGCTAAAAAAGTTACGTATCATGACCCGTGTTACTTGGGCCGGCATAATGGTGTATATGACGAACCGCGGGAGGCTTTAAAGAAAATACCCGGTCTGGAACTAAACGAAATGCCCGAGACACGGGAAGACAGTTTCTGTTGCGGTATGGGCGGAGGCAGGATTTGGATGGAAACTCCGAAGGAAGAAAGGTTCGTCAACCTCAGGCTGGAACAGGCTGTTGATGTCGGGGCCGAGGTTCTAGTTACCGCCTGCCCCTATTGTATTACCAATTTTGAGGACAGCAGATTGGTCCTGAATCTTGATGAGGTCATCGAAATCAAAGACATCACGGAGGTCATCCAGGAAGTAATCTAAGGACGGAGAGCCAAACATGCAGGAAGCGATTGACATAGCGGCCACGAAATTGGCGTCAGAAGTAACCTGCGATCGCTTTTCGGAAAAGGGATGGACCAGGGTCTCGGTTTATGTTCCCAGCGAGAGGGAAGTAACTGTTTACGTCAATCTGAAAGAACTGGTAACTATCCTGTGTACTCCGACCAAGCTCAATTTTCTCGTCATCGGATTCCTGTACTCGGAGGGAATTATCTCGGGCATGGGAGATGTGGCGATGATGCGGGTGTGTGACGATGAATCCGAAGTCGACGTGAGGCTGGCTAACCCCGAGTTTGAAGCGCCGAAAAAGCGGAGACTTACTTCCGGTTGCGGCGGGGGTTATTCATTTCAAACCGAGGGTAAAAAGGTTGAATCAGAACTGGTCGTTGCGCCGGAGGAAGTGCTTTCACTAATGAAGCTGCTTCAGGATCGGATGGATTTATACCGGTTTAGCGGCGGCGTGCACGCCTCGGCTTTGTCCGATACTGAGCAGTTGCTTGTAGTGGCTGAGGATATTGGACGGCATAACACCCTGGACAAAATTCAGGGTGAGTGCCTGCTAAAGGAACTGCCGACCAAAGATGCACTTTTACTGAGCACGGGCCGCATTTCTTCGGAAATGCTGCTCAAGGCGGCAAAGATGCAGGTTCCGGTAGTTGTTTCCCGTCATTCACCGACGGGAAGCGCTGTACTGCTTGCTGAAGAACTGGGCATCACACTGGTTGGCCATGCGCGTGGAAATCGCCTGTCGGTGTATTCCCACCCGGAGAGACTTGGCTGTACATCAAATTAAGTAAAGTTACCCGGACGTACGGGAACTTAAAACCTGATGAGGTGGAAGGAAAGTGGAAAAAGAACAGATTGTAGGACAGATTTCCCGGCTTTGCGGTGAAAAGAATTTTGGAGACGTAATGGTTGTTGGCGGAGGAATCAGCGGTATACAAGCTTCACTCGATCTTGCCGCCGCTGGTTTTAAGGTTTACCTGGTTGAGAAGGCCCCCAGTATTGGAGGACACATGGCTCAGCTTGATAAGACCTTTCCTACCAACGACTGCTCCATGTGAATACTCGCACCTAAACTGGTCGAGGTCGGCCGGCATCCAAACATAGAAGTTCTAACTTATACAGAAGTTGACAGCATAGAAGGGGAAGTAGGAGATTTTAAAGCAACTCTGATTAGAAAACCCAGGTATATTTTAGAGGACAAATGCACCGGTTGTACTACCTGCGTGGAGTACTGCCCGGTTAAATACCCTGATGAATTCAATCAGGATATATCGAAGAATAAAGCCGTCCATGTATACTTCCCCCAGGCAATCCCGCTTGTCGCATATATCGACGAAAGCTGTCTCTATCTTAAAGAGAATAAATGCCGTATATGCGAAGGGGTATGCCAGAACAATGCGATAGATTTAAGTCAGAAGCCTGAGAGGAAAGAGATAAATGTAGGAGCGATTATCCTTTCTACCGGTCTTGAACCGTATGATCCCAGGCTGAGGGAGGAATACCGCTACGGAGAGTTTGTTAACGTTGTAACCAGCATGGACTATGAACGGCTGTTGTCATCCACCGGGGCATATGGGGGCGAGATACTTCGTGCTTCCGACTTGAAGCATCCCCATAAAATAGCCTGGATTCAATGCGTCGGTTCCAGACAGGTTCTGCCCGGCGGCAACAGCTATTGTTCGGCGGTATGCTGCACCTATGCTCAGAAACAGGTGATTATTACAAAAGATCACGATGTGGATTGCGATTGCGTGATCTTCCATAACGATGTGCGCTCCTACGGGAAGGATTTTGAGCGTTACTACGACAGGACAGCAGCCCTTCCCAAAATGCGGTTTATTAGAAGCTATGTAACAATAGTTAGAGAGGACCCGGTAACCAAGAATGTGACCGTTCGGTATTCCACAACTGACGAAGGAGTAAAAGAGGAAGAATTCGATATGGTCGTCTTGTCAGTCGGGTTGAATCCTCCTAAAGATGCAGAGGGTATAGCAAGCAAATATGGCATTGAGCTTGAGTCTCACGGTTTTTGCAAGCTCGATCCTACTAATCCGATGATTACCAACCAACCTGGAATATTTATCAGCGGAGCCTTTCAGGGCCCCCTGGATATCCCCGAGTCGGTTTTCAGCGCCAGCGGCGCCGGTTCCCAAATTGGTGAACTCCTTGACTACAGGCGGGGAAACCTGGCCAAAGAAAGGATTTATCCCGAGGAACGGGATGTTTCTCAGGAGGAGCCGAGGGTGGGAGTCTTTGTCTGCCACTGCGGAGCTAATATCAGTAGGATAGTAAGTGTTCCTTCCGTAGTTGAATATGCCTTGACCCTGCCCAATGTTGTTTACGCCCAGGAGCAGCTGTTGGGAATTAACCAGTATTACTACGAAATGGCCAATATCCGGGAGCATAACTCCTGGGTCCATGCCAAGGAAAAAGAAGAAGCCACCCAGAAGGCCAAGGATATAGTCCGGATGAAAGTAGCCCGGGCCTGTCTCTTGGAGCCCCTGCAGGAATTTGAACTGCCGGTAAATAAGAACGCTTTGGTAATTGGCGGAGGTATAGCCGGCATGACCTGCTCGCTTTCCATAGCCAACCAGGGACATGACGTGTACCTTCTGGAAAAGGATGCCCAGCTTGGAGGAATAGCGCGCAAACTGCATTCTACCCTGGAAGGGCTGGATGTCCAGGCTTATTTGAGCGATTTGATCAGGAAAGTATACCAGCACCCCTTAATCCATGTGTATGAAAATGCTGAAATTACGGAGGCTTCTGGTTATGTGGGGAGTTTCGTAACCAAAGTACAGTCCATCAGGGGGGTTACGGAAATAAAACACGGCGCGGTCATTATCGCAATAGGCGCTGATTTATATACGCCTACCGAATACCTTTACGGAGAAGATGACAGGGTAATGACCAACCTTGAGTTGGAGGAGAAAATCTTCCAGGAAGACGAAAAGGTAACCGGCGCCGAAAGTCTCGTCATGATCCAGTGCGTGGGCTGCAGAAACGAAGACAGAAATTACTGCAGCAGGATCTGCTGCAGCCAGTCGATAAAGAACGCCTTGAGTCTAAAGGAGAAAAACCCGGATACGGATATATACATTCTCTTCCGGGATATGAGGACTTACGGGTTCAAAGAGGACTATTACAGGGAAGCGGCAAATAAAGGTGTAAGGTTCGTCCGTTATGAGCCGCAGGATCCCCCCGAGGTTGAACCGGCTAAGGAAGACGGTAAGAGCATCTTAAGAGTTACCGTGACAGATTATGTTTTAGGGAAGAAACTTGAACTGGACGCTGATATAATTTCTCTGGCTGCTGCAGTTCTCCCCTCGGAAGCAACCAAGGAAATGGCCGGACTATTCAAGGTAGTTCTAAGCCCGGACGGCTTCTTTAAAGAAGCCCATGTCAAGTTAAGGCCTGTAGAGTTTGGTACAGACGGCGTTTACCTTTGCGGGATAACTCACTATCCCAAGTTCATCCAGGAAACGATTAACCAGTCATATGGAGCTGCAGGCAGAGTTTTGACGCTTCTATCGCGTGATACGGTCACCGCTTCAGGGTCCGTCTGCGAGGTGGACGAAAACAGGTGTATTTCATGCGGGGCGTGTATCACAGCGTGTACTTACGGCGCCATAGAATTTTATGAGTCGCCGCAAGGCAGGAAAGCAAGAGTAAATCCTATCCTTTGTAAAGGAGACGGCCTGTGCAACACAAAGTGCGCGACAAATGCGATTATGCTCAAGCATTTTAATGACCAAGAGATCTTAAGCGAGATTGATGCGCTGTTTACGGCGCCGCTGATTTGGCTGGAGTTTCCAGACTACAATATACATCTGAAATGAGACTCATTCGCGTTATGTGTTCCGGCAGAGTCGACATGACGTTTGTACTCCGGGCATTTTCAAGAGGAGCGGACGGGGTGTTTATGGGCGGTTGCCATCTAAATGAATGCAACTATATCACTCATGGCAACTTCCATGCGTTAAGCATGGTGAATATATCCAGAGCGCTGCTGAAGCATGTAGGGCTGAATCCGGAAAGGTTAAAGCTCAAGTTTATGTCCGGCAGCGAAGCCAATGTTTATGTTGAAGGCGTCAATGAATTTGTCAAGAAGATAAAGGAACTTGGGCCTCTTGGCAAAGGGGAGGGAATGGACGCAAGCGCTTTAAAGGCCAAACTTGAAGCAGTTACGAACCTGGTACCCTATATCAGGCTGGTGGAAAGGGAGAGGCTCAGGGGGCCGTTCAAGACAGAAGAAGAATGCAATGAATTTTTCGCCAGTGACGAGTTTAAAGGGTTGTTTGAGGAAACAATTGCGGATAAATTGGCAGTGGGCCAGATCGTCACCCTCCTGCGGCAGGAACCGCTTACAACCCCGGAGATTGCCAATGTTTTAGGTCTGACCCCGTCTGAAGTGTCAAGGTACCTGATCAGTTCATCAAGGCAAAAGTTTGTCAGATATGATGAAGGCCTGAAGCGGTACGCGCTCGCTTAGGGTGAAGAGCAGGCGGAGAATTAAAGGGAAAAAAGGAGATTCAGACAGGCTATGGATATGGATAATGTAGATCAAATTATTGATAAACATAATTGCGAACCCAGTTCCCTAATTCAGGTTCTACTGGATATTCAGGGCCAGAATAACTGGCTTCCCAAAGAAGCGTTGGACAGGGTAGCCGAAAGATTGCAGGTTCCTTTAACCAGGGTACAGCATATAGCTACCTTCTACAAAGCTTTTAGCGTAGTTCCCAAAGGGCGTCACGGGGTCCACATTTGTATGGGGACCGCCTGTCATGTCCGTGGCGCGTCGCGTATTCTCGACACCGTGCAGGACATAACCGGACTTAACCCCGGCGAAACAGACCTGGATTTGAAGTTCAGCCTGGAAACAGTTAACTGCCTTGGCTGCTGCGCATTAGGGCCGGTGATGGAAATCGACGGGAAGACCCACGGTAAGATGGCGCCAGCCAAGATAGCAGACGTGCTAAAAAATTATGATTAGGGTGAAATTATGGCTCGTATAAATTCGTACGCTGAATTGGAAGAACTCAGGAAGAGCATCCTGTTAACAAGAGACCCGAATAAAACTTGCATCACACTATGCTCTGGATCGGCTTGCCATGCTTCCGGCAGTAAAGAAGTCGCTATGAGTTTTGAAGAGGAGCTTAATAAACAAGGCCTAAACGCCGAGGTGGACTTCAGGAAGACCGGTTGCCATGGTTTTTGCGAGCGTGGTCCCATTGTAGTTATCTACCCTGAGGAAATATGCTATTTCCAGATAAAGCCCGAGGATGTTCCTGAAATAATCTCTCAGACTATAAAGGAGAAGAAGATCATAGAGCGTTTGCTCTATACCGACATCAGCACCAAGGAAAAGATAGTCCACGAATCCGAGATCCCCTTCTACAGGGATCAGGGGCGGCTCGTTTTCGGTTCCAACGTTAATATCGATCCCAAGAGCATTGACGACTACTTGGCGCAGGGCGGTTATGCCGCTTTAGCGAAAGCCCTTTTCCAGATGACCCCCGAGCAGGTATTGGAGGAAGTTAAGAAATCCAATCTGAGAGGGCGGGGAGGCGGCGGCTTCCCCACAGGAAGAAAGTGGGCGGAATCCCGCAATGCCCCCGGCGACGTAAAATATGTAATCGTCAATGCCGACGAGGGTGACCCTGGAGCTTACATGGACAGAAGCCTTCTAGAGGGGAATCCTCATTCAGTTCTTGAGGGTTTGGCCATCGGCGCTTATACAATAGGATCTAATGAGGGTTTCATATACGTCCGGCAGGAGTACCCTCTGGCAGTAGAGAATGTGAACATTGCCATCAAGCACGCTGAAGAGCATGGCCTTCTTGGCAAGAACATCCTTGGCTCGGGTTTTGATTTCTCTATTAAAGTGCACAAAGGCGCTGGAGCTTTTGTCTGCGGCGAGTCGAGCGCTCTGATGACCGCCTTGGAAGGCAAGGCGGGAGAGCCCAGGCCGAAATATATCCATACCGCTGTAAAGGGCGTTTGGGATAAGCCCAGCGTTTTAAATAACGTGGAGACCTGGGCCAATGTGCCGCTGATCATCAACAAGGGCGCTGACTGGTTTACTCAATACGGAACAGAAACAAGCAAGGGTACGAAGATATTCTCCCTAGTCGGCAAAATTAATAATACCGGCCTTGTGGAAGTGCCCATGGGTACCACTCTAAGAGATATTATTTTCAAGATCGGTGGAGGAATCCCCGGAGGCAAGAAGTTTAAAGCGGTTCAGACCGGGGGGCCGTCCGGCGGATGTATCCCTGAAAGTATGCTTGACCTGGAAGTCGGTTTTGACGAGCTTACCAAAGTCGGTTCGATGATGGGGTCCGGCGGAATGATCGTCATGGATGAAGAGACCTGCATGGTTGATGTCGCCAGGTACTTCCTGGAGTTCCTTACCGACGAATCGTGCGGCAAATGTGTGCCCTGCCGTGAAGGAATCAGGCAGATGCTGAAGACCCTCACCAATATCACCAAAGGAAAGGGTAAAGACGGCGACATAGAACTTTTGGAGGAATTGGCCGAGACAGCCGTTGAAGCCGCCCTTTGCGCTTTAGGAAAAAGCGCTCCGAACCCATTCTTAAGCACGCTGAAATATTTCAGAGATGAGTATGAGGCGCACGTTTACGAGAAGCGGTGCCCCGCCATGACCTGCAAAGAACTGATCTCCTTCTATATTGACCCGACTCTTTGCCAGGCCTGCATGAATTGCGGCAGGAAGTGCCCGACAGGCGCCATTATTGGCGGCAAGAACCTGATTCATGTAGTTGACCAGGAAAAATGCTCAAAGTGCGGAACCTGCTTTGAGGTTTGCCCCCCACGTTTCCGTGCTGTGAAGAAAATTTCCGGCGAGCCCGTTCCGCCTCCAATCCCTGAAGAGCAAAGAGTCATTGTCAGGGGCAAAGGAAAGGGGGCAAAGGAAAATGAATGATATAGTCTTACAGATTGACGAAAAACAAGTAACGGCAAAAAAAGATATGACTGTCCTGGAAGCGGCAACAAGCGCCGGGATACATATTCCCACCCTGTGTTACCATGATAAACTGGAACCCTATGGGGCCTGCCGGCTCTGTGTAGTAGAAGTGGAGCAGCGCGGCTGGTGGAGGCTGGTTGTTTCCTGTATTTACCCGGTAGAAAATAATCTGGTAGTCAAAACCAGGTCCGAGAAGATAGACAGGATTCGTAAAACAATCATCGAACTGCTGCTGGCTCATGCCCCGGATGCATTTGAGCTGCAGGATCTGGCCAAGGAGTATGGGGCGGACAGAAACCGTTTCGAAAAAGAACCGTCATTCTGCATTCATTGCGGCCTCTGTGTAAGGTACTGCGCCGAGATTAAAAAGAAGTTCGCCATTGGTTTTATTAACAGAGGGACAAAACGGGAGATAAGTTTTATTCCGGAGATAGCCTTAAAGGAATGCTGGGATTGCAAGGAATGCTTCCCGCTCTGCCCGACAGAGGCTCTTCAGGCGGCTTTCGTTTTAGCCAGAGCGATGGCGTTCCCTTCTCTTGATTATGACGCTAATGTTAAGGGGAAATAGGGGGATTAGAATTTAATAAAACTAATATAAATAACGGAATAGTTTTTCCCGTTAGCAAATTCATAATGTAATGATTAACAGCGGTCCGGAAATTCCGGACCGCTGATCTTAAGACTGGATGTCTAATTAATGCTGTACAGTTTATTCTGAATTACCGTACTGCCTGCCGATGTTCCAGCATCTGCCGGCTGCTTTCTATTAACTTCCGCCGGTATAGCAGGGGATTGTCTTAATAGGCAGGTCGATGCGGGTTAATAATTCGCCTTCCGGAACTTCCATCGGCGAATTCAAGTAATATTCATAAACAACGCCGACAAATTCGTAGCCGTTCTCAGCGATCCATTTGAACATTTCGGCATATAATTTCTCCATGCCCGCGTATGGACCTTTATACGTACATGAAATCACCCGGCCAGGCGGGATTTGCCCGTAGAGGATCTCCCCTTTCCCCGGCATTTGTTTTTCAACAGGGAACCCAAGTTCGACTTCAAGGTTCTGCATGTCGAGGTTGTAATAGGCGGCAAAAGGTGCAAATGACGGCTGCTGGCCGAGCTCGGTCAGATGAGCTATTATTTTCACATAGCTTTCCCCAATAATTTTCTGCAGACCTTCCAAAGAAGTCTTAGCTTTGATAAATAATATCGGCTGAGTGTTTTGCTCTTTTAGCTCAATATTCCATGACATTTCCATCGCTCCCATTCTATCAGTATCTAATTGAGGTTGTTGAGGTAATTATAACATTTAAAATTCGATGAGCAATCCAAAATGCTTGCTTTGTTCAAAGGAAAGTAAAAAAACACAAGGTTTTCCTATAGGATATAGGCTTCCACTTTCAATAACAGTGGACCTTGAAATTAGAAGAGATATGTCGTGGCTGTTGTAGAAAGGATTTAAGAAATGAGATTTATCCATACTTCCGACTGGCACCTGGGGCGGATTTTTCACGGGACGCATTTAACGGATGATCAAGCTTACATACTTGAAGATTTTATCAGACTGGTCGGCAACTCAAAACCGGATGTTATATTGATCGCCGGCGATATTTACGACCGTGCGGCGCCTCCAGCGGAGGCAGTTAACCTTCTTGATGATGTGCTTTCCCGCATCCTTTTGGACTGCCTGGTTCCGGTTATTTTAATTGCCGGCAACCACGACAGCCCCGAAAGGGTGGGGTTTGGCGCCAGGCTGTTGGCCAGACAGGGGCTCCATATTGTCGGGGTACCGGATAAAAACATTGCTCCTGTAGAAATTCGTGATGCGGACGGCCCGGTGTACATATATCCTCTGCCTTACGCCGATCCCCCGGTTGTGCGGGAAAAGTTTTCGGCCAAGGATGTTCGTGATCACAATGAGACCACGGCTTATATAATTAATCAGTTAAAATCCGGCATGCCCACCCGCGCACGTTCGATCCTGGTCGGCCACTCTTTTGTGGCGGGCGGCGAGGTCTGCGAATCGGAGCGGCCCCTTTCCATAGAAGGTTCCGGGTTTGTCGACCCGGAGCATTTTTTTGCCTTCCATTACTCCGCTCTGGGGCACCTCCACAGGCCGCAGTACATCGGGAGGGAAAATATCCGCTATTCCGGTTCCCTGATGAAATATTCCTTTTCCGAAGCGGGCCACCGGAAGTCGGTAACCCTGGTGGAAATGGACAGGCTTGGCAAAACAACCGTTGAGGAGGTCATCCTTACATCCCGCAGGGATGTCCGCTGTCTGAAGGGACTGCTCAATGATATCCTGGCCGGTCCCCGCAGCGGTGAAAGCAGGGATGACTATTTGAAGGTTACTTTGACGGACTCAGGCGCTATACTGGACGCCATGGGCAAGCTGCGCAGCGTATACCCGAATGTGCTTCACATCGAAAGGCCGTTTCTGGCCGCGGATCTGGAACTGCGCGGTCCCGGCGGCGGGCGCGGGGGATTGAGCGAAACAGATTTATTTTCGTCTTTTTTTGAGCAGATGACGGGGACAGCCCTGTCGCCGGAACATCTCCAGGTATTTAAGGATACTGTCGAAAACCTGTACAGGCAGGAAAGGGAGGCGAATATATGAGGCCGCTTAAGCTTACTATGAGCGCCTTCGGGCCCTATGCAGGGACACAGGTCATCGATTTCAGGGAACTGGGCAGCCGTTCCTTTTTTCTAATTCACGGGCCGACGGGTTCAGGTAAGACAACCATTCTCGACGCGATGTGTTTCGCTCTCTACGGCGAGAGCAGCGGGGCTTTGCGGGACGGCAGGCAGATGCGCAGCGATCATGCGGATTTGTCCGCGGCTACCGAATTGACCTTCGATTTCAGCATCGGCGCCGAGGTTTACCGGATCAAACGCAATCCCGAGCAGGAAAGACCGCGCCGGCGGGGCGCCGGCACAACCGTAATGAAGGCCGACGCCGCACTTTGGAAAAGGACCGGTTTGATCAATGACGATGAAGAAGGAACAGTACTGGCCAGCGGATGGAATAAAGTCACGGAAAAGATCGAAGCATTGCTGGGGTTCAAGAGCAGCCAGTTTCGCCAGGTGGTGATGCTTCCCCAGGGTGAATTCCGCAGGCTTTTAACCGCCGATTCCAAAGAGCGGCAGGTAATCCTGGAAACCCTCTTCAGGGCGGAGTTTTACCGCCGGATAGAGGATGCGCTGAAAGAATCGGCCAAAACGCTTAAAAATAACTACGACAACATGTCGCAGGGTCAAAAATTCGTCTTGAATGATTCAAAAGCCGAATCGGAAGAAGAACTCGCCCGGCGGCATGACTGGCATAAGGAACAATTAAATGAGGTAAAAAAGAAGATTGAGGCAGGCCAAAATTTAGTCAAATCGGCGCAGGAGCGGTTGAACTCCGGCATACAAGCCAAAGAAAAGCTTGATGAAAAAAAGAACGCCGAACTTGCTCTGGCCGATTTGAATTCTAAGGCAGTATATATTGACGCAAAAAGGGTTGAAGCAGCGAAGGCCAGGCAGGCTTTGAGCCTGGCGGATGTCGAAAATACTCTCAAAAGATATCAGGCGGACGCCGCTGTTGCCGTCGACGCCTATAAGAAGAAACAAAAAACAAAAAGTGAGGCGCTGAATGCTAAAGAAAGGGCTGAAAAAGTCCTGGCCGAAGAGGAGAAAAAAGGCGATGAGCGGGAAAAAGCCGGAAGAGAGGTAACCCGTCTGGAAGAACTGACCGCAAAGGTCACAGCCTTGGACGAAGCCCGCCATAAAGTTAATTTCGCTCAAAAAGAGATGAAGTCTGCTGAAACAAAGCAAAAAAAGGTTCAGTCTTCCCTTGCTGATATACAGGCTTTGATCGCCGAAAAGGACAAAGCCCATCAGGATACGGCAGAAAAGGCAGTTCAGGCGGCGGCGCTGAAATCCGCTTATAAGGAAGCTGAACAAGTAATAACAAAAAGGCAGTCTCTCGAAAATTTACGGGGGGAAATGGATGTAATCCTGAAAGAATTTGACACAGCCGGCAGAAAACTCAATCAGGCTGAGGAAAACTATCAAAAGGCAAAGCTGGAGTTGGCTGGTTTGCAGGAAGCATGGAACAAGGGGCAGGCGGCAATTCTAGCCGTTAATTTAACAGATGGCGCTCCCTGCCCGGTCTGCGGCTCTGTGGACCACCCTGCCCCCGCCGTGAGTAAGGCGGCGCTGCCTTCGGAAAATGATCTTAAGAAAAAACAGCTCGCTGTAACCAATCTTGAATCAGTCCGGGATAAACTGCGGGATGCGTTAAACGGCATTAATTCCAAAAAGGCGTCTGCGGGCGGCAGGATTGAAGAATTGATACGCGAGCTGGGAGAAAAAGCAGGCCTTGATCTGGCCGTTCTCCAGGTTGCCGCGGCCAAAGACGGGGACCTGCTGCAGGAGGCGGAAGACGCCGTAAAAGTTTCCGCCCGGCTGGCTAAAGAACTTGAAGAACTGAGGAAAAAGGAAAAATCGGCTGTTGACCAGCTTGAGATTTCTAAAAAGGATTTTCAGGACGCTAAAACCGCCTTTGAGTCGGCACAGGCCATAGCCCTGGAGAGGGAGTCGGGAATTCCGGCGGATTTGCGTGATCTGTTGTTCCTGCAAAAGGTCCAGAAAGACGCCAGAGACAGGCGGGAGCGGTTGATTGCCGCTTACGAGCGGGCCAGAAAAACGGCCGAGGAAGCAAACCAGGCTCTGGCCAGGGCAGAAACCGCTGAGATGGAAGCAAAAGAGGCAGCCCGGTTGGCCGTAGAACGGGCCGGGAGTGAAAAGGATAATTTTCAGCAGAGATTAACAGCGGCGGGCTTCACAGCTCTCAATGACTACCAGGATGCCAAAAGGACGCCGGAAGAAACCGGCAAGCTGGAGAAAGAGATTAAGGAATTTGACGGAAGCCTGAGCGCGGCCAAAGACCGCCTTGTACGGGCCATCCGGGGCGCCGAAGGTTTAAGTGAACCCGATCTTGAAAAATTTGCTGCCGCTCTGGCCGAAGCGGAAAACGAGTGGAAGCAGGCTCTAAAAGAGGGGGCGCAGCTTGAAGAACAAACGGGCCGGGAGGCCGGGTGGCTTAAAAAGCTTGCCGAAATTGAAGTCTCTTTAAAAGAATTGGAAAGCCGCTATGCAGTCATCGGGCATCTTTCAGAGGTGGCCAACGGAAGGAATCCCTACGGGCTGACTTTTCAGCGCTTTGTGCTGGGGGCCCTGCTGGATGACGTGCTTGTTGCCGCCACCCGCCGGCTGCAGTTGATGAGCCGCGGCCGCTACCACCTGCAGCGGACCATGGACAGGGCGCGCAGCAATGCCGCCGGAGGCCTGGATCTGGAGGTCTTTGACACATACACGGGTTTGGCAAGGGGCGTGGCCACCCTGTCCGGGGGCGAGACCTTTCTGGCCTCTTTATCCCTCGCTCTGGGCCTGGCGGATGTAGTGCAGTCGTACTCCGGCGGTATCTACCTGGACACCATCTTTATAGACGAAGGGTTCGGCGCTCTTGATCCCGAGTCCCTGGACTTTGCCGTCAGGGCCTTGATAGATCTGCAGAAAGGCGGCCGCCTGGTGGGCATTATCTCCCACGTTCCTGAACTCAAGGAAATCATCGACGCCAGGCTGGAAATCAGCGCCGGCAAAAAGGGCAGCACAGCCAAATTCAAGCTGGCGTAAGAACAGTGTAGTTTTTTCCGAACAGATACTGGTCGATTTGATTTCTCAGGGATTTTCAGGCCAGGAACTGCTGAAGAGATTCAACGAGCAGAGTAAAAGGATACGCCCTGCTGTGAGGAAACTCATATCGGAAGCGGATGACCTGGTAAAAAGCAATAAGGGAAAAATATCACTTGACGAATTGCTTGGCGCGGAGGACCAGTAAATGTATGTATGAACTCCGTTTTACGAAAGCAGCCGAGAGATATTTTTAAAAGATCAGGGATATTCCAAAAAAAATTAAACATCGTACAAGATCGGTTAAAACGGTCTGTTATTTTATGTTTTGAAGCAAAGGAAAAGGACATTATCGGTGATTATTGATTAAGGCTGATGTTGATTTGATATAAAAAACTAACCAGCGTTTTCCCGGAATTACGCATTACGCCGCTTAGACAACAATTATATTTTTGCCTATCGGTGCGTTTTAACCAAATGACTTGTGTTTAGTGAAATCTTGATGAAGCAAAAGAAAAAGACAAGCAACGGAATTTGTTGTTTGTCTTTCTTTTTGACAAATACAGAAAAAAAGGAGGAATATGGTAACAATATGTAGAACGAATAAAGAAGTTGCCTTATTTCGGAATCGCATATCAAAAGAAGCAGACAAGCCGGAAATACGATTTAACAACTGCCCGTAAGGGCAATCTCTAATTTCCTGGCGATGGCCTTGTTGAGATCGTCATAAGAATCCCAAATGTTAAGGGGCAAGTTTTGTCCGCATACCAATCCGAAATACTGCTTCATTAACTCAAACAGCTGACTTGCGGTGGAACCGGTGCGGGTAGTGATCCAGCTGTCGTTTATATTCACAATCTCATGGGCGACAATGTTACGGGTTTGTTTTTCAAAGTCACGTATCTTGTTAGTTAAGCCGAACACGAGAGGAAGCGGAGGCGGCCTTGGAGGTGGTAAGTGATCTGCTAAGCCGGATGAAGCTTCGGTTATCTCTTGAGAAAACGATTATCAGCAGCTTTCAGGAGGGATTTAACTTTCTGGGGTTCCACTTTGGAAAACGCCATGTGGGCGTAGGTAAGAAGTCGTTGAAATCAGTCTATGCGAAAGTTCGACAATTAACACAGCGGAATCAGGGAAACATACCGATAGAGAGAGTTATTGCCGAACTAAATCCGAAGATTGAGGGGTGGGCGAATTATCATCGCTATGTAAACAACATCAGTCTTTTCCGATCTCTGGACAGGTGGGTGCGTAACCGGGTGCGGGCGTATATACGCCGTCAATGGCGGGACCGTGGCAGATGGAAAATCTACTCGTCGGAGGAATTAGACCGCATGGGTTTAGCACGCATGGAATGGAAGATACCTAGCTAGGTACTATCAACTCAAGCTCTTTGGTATCCCTGCTAAGGGATAGCATTGGGGCCGCCGGATGCGGGAAAACTGCATGTCCGGTGACAACGGGGGCTGGCGTCGCGCGAGTGGAGCCTTCTACCCAATAGGAGAATTCTGATAGTGACGAACCGGGTCCCGGCACGGGATACTCCTAAAAAGTAGGAACAGTAGTATGGTTGACATTATGTCTACTGGTATGATAGCATTAAACCGAGAGGTGTTGTCAATGAGCAGCAAGATTACAATTAGTTTATCTTCAACACTCATAACCGTTCTTGATCAGTTAGCCTGTCAGTGGGCTACTACGAGAAGCGGCGCGGTGGCCGAACTTCTGCGCCGGATCAAACAGGAAGAGATGGAAAAAGAATTGGCAGAGGGGTACACTGTCTTGTTGGAGGTTAACCTGAAAGAAGCCGAGGCATTCCTTTCAGCGCAGTCCGAGGTGGTCTTGCATGAGAGAAGTTAGACGCGGCGATATTTTCCTGGTGGACTTCAATCCGGCGAGAGGCAGCGAGCAGGCAGGCTACAGACCAGCCGTCATTATTCAGAACAACGTTGGTAATAAGTACGGTTCTACTGTCATTATAGCGGTGGTAACCACGGCTGCGATTAAAATCTACCCTTTTCTGGTCAGGTTGGAAGCCGGGGAAGGTGGTCTGGAAAGAGAGAGTGCGGTCAATGCCGCTCAAATTATCACTGTCGATAAGTCCCGCCTGGTCAAAAAGATAGGTGCTCTTTCGCCGGAGAAAATGGACGAAGTAAACCGCGTTTTAAAGATAAGCCTGGATTTGCACTGAAAAAGGGGTAATGTTAAAACTTTGTATAAAATCATTCCTAACCCAACTTTCGGCAAAACAGTCCTAAAAAGGCCTGAAATTGACCTTTCGGAGACCGCAAAGCCTTGAAATTACTGGACTTGACTTTGAAAATCCAAAAGTAGTGACCTAATATTTTCTTGTACTATTGAGTTGCTGTAAAATAACTATGGGTAATCACCAGTAATCACCAGGCGAAAGAACAAGGATTTTTTCTTTGGAGAAAAGAAAGAAACCTCCAATGCGATCC
>LDZT01010696.1_pt1 | contig 29068 bp, 24 predicted proteins | sample 615521 | NCBI WGS metagenome assembly LDZT01 (sample SAMN03408292, study PRJNA278302) | terrestrial metagenome | isolation source: oil reservoir sample SB1 | place: USA: Alaska, North Slope, Schrader Bluff formation | collected 2011-09 | reverse complement strand
ACTAATATTGTGACACTTCCATTAAGGAAACGGGAAGATAACAGGGAATACAAAGTTGTTTCTAAGGTTGAGAGATACTCATCTACTCGACTCTATGTATTTGAATAGTTGACGAATTGGTGAATCGGAGAATTGGTAAATTAGTTCTTTCCTTTGCATATCATGCTTATCTCTGATAAAATGAAAAGCATATTTAAGTAAATCTTTTCTAATTTTAGCAATATAAGAGAGGAAGGATTTGGCTATATGAATATAAGAGAATTATTGGCTCTCACCAAAGAAAGAGATGCTTCTGATTTGCATATCAGTGTTGGAGTTCCTCCGGTTCTACGTATAAACGGTAAATTAAGAAAATTAGATTTACCTGAGCTCAAATTGCGAGATGTTCATGAAATGATTTATAACATAGTTAATGCTAAACAAAAAGAAAAATATGAAAAAATTCATGAATTAGACTTTTCTTTTGAATTAGAAGATATGACAAGATTTAGAACTAATATTTTTAAAACTCGACGAGGTGAGGCAGCTGCCTTTAGGCTAATACCTGAAAAAATAAAATCTCTTGCACAATTAGGTTTACCGGAAGAATTATCTATTTTTACTAAAAAATCAAAAGGTTTCGTGTTGGTTACCGGACCTACCGGAAGCGGAAAAACAACCACCATAGCTTCTTTGATTGACATTATAAACAAAGAAAGATATGAACATATTATAACCATTGAAGACCCTATCGAATTTGTCCACAATCATAAAAATTGCGTTATAGACCAGAGAGAAGTTGGAATTCATACAGTTTCTTTTGCTTATGCTTTGCGAAGTGCCTTAAGAGAAGACCCTGATGTGATATTAGTTGGAGAAATGAGAGACCTTGAAACCATCTCTATGGCGGTAACTGCAGCTGAAACCGGACATTTAGTGTTTTCCACTCTTCATACTAATAGCGCAGCCGAAACCGTAGAAAGAATAATAAACGTATTTCCTCCGCATCAACAGAATCAAATAAGAATGCAAGTTGCCGAATCTCTTTTAGGTATTGTTGCACAAACCTTATTACCTACCATAGACGAAGAGGGAAGAGTTCCGGCTCTTGAATTGATGATTGCTACACCGGCAATTAGAAATATTATAAGAGAAGAGAAAATTCACCAAATGCCTGCACTTATTCAAATGGGCAGGAAAGATGGTATGATAAGTTTGGACCAATCTTTAAAAAAATTATTAATAGAAGGTGTGATTAGCCGAGAAGAGGCCATTAAAAAGGCAATAGACAAAAAAGTATTTATGGAAACCCGGGGAAGTTATCGACATTAGTATAAACTTTATGATTTTGTTATTCTATGCACTATATGATAAAGACGAGATACGATATTGTTCTGTTTCCTAATTTTTGCTTTTTATTATCTCAACGAGATACGATTCACGAGATACGAAATACGGATTTGACTTTTTACCTAAAATTATATAAAATTACTTTAATTTTAAAATATAATATTTTTAAAAATAGAAAATAGGAGAGTAGGTTATCTTTTCCCAGGGGACTAAAAGAGAAGATAATCGAAAGACCCCTAAAGAATAAATTAAGTTGAAAAATTATAGTAAACTTAATCGGATAGCCTACGTTAATTGGCTATTAAGCGGAATGGATTAATTACCATTCAAACAGGGTGGCACCGCGAGCAATTCTCGTCCCTGATGATACTTAATAAAAGTATTATCAGGGATTTTTTAGTAATAGAATAGATTAATAAATTAAAGTGAAATTTATCGATTTAGAAAAGTGAAAAGGGGGTCAGGTCTCAACATTTGACATAACTTATTGACTGTATAATTCGGGAGTAAGTTATGTCAAATGTTGAGACCTGACCCCTGGATACCATATTTAAGGGAGGAATATCAATATGAAAGAAGAGCAAAAAGGAAAAAAGCACCCTCAAAAATTAGGAGAAATATTAATACACTATAAAATTATTACTCCTGAACAATTAGAGGAAGGATTAAAGATTCAAAAAAGTAAAGGAAAGAGGATCGGAGAAATATTGATTGACCTGGGAAAAGTTACTCAAGATGAAATAAATTGGGTTTTGGGAAAACAGTTAAATATCCCTTATGTTCAGTTAAATGTTGAAAACATTGATATTCAATTATCCAAGAATATTTCAGAAGATATTCTTAGAAAATTTAAAGTGATACCCATAATGGAGTTAAATGATGAATTGGTTATTGCTATGGCTGATCCTACAGACGAAGAAGCTATCGAAATGATTAAAGAAGTCACTAAAAGAAAGCTAAAAATTGTCCTGGCTTCATTTAAAAATATTGATGAAACAATTGACCGAATATTTCACCATAAAAATAAATAGCGGCTTGTTAGATGTAACTAATATTAATTTTAAAAAACAAAGGAGAGATTAGATGTGCAAATAAATGAATTGTTGGTTGAAGCTAAGGAAAAAGATGCTTCCGATTTACACCTTAATGTAGGAATTCCTCCGGTACTTCGTATAAACGGGAAATTAACACGATTGGATTTACCCGAATTAACTCCGGAGATTACTCATGAAATGATATATAGTATTTTAAACGAAAAGCAGAAAGCTGATTTTGAAAAATTTGGCGAATATGATTTATCTTACGAATTAATTAACGTATCTCGGTTTAGAGTAAATGTCTTTAAGCATCGGCGTGGTGAGGGTGCGGCTTTTCGTTTAATTCCAGAAAAGATTAAAACTCTTTCAGAACTAGGATTGCCTTCAATACTTTCAGATTTCACCGAAAAAGATAGAGGATTAGTATTGGTTACCGGGCCAACCGGAAGCGGGAAATCAACGACTCTGGCAGCCTTGATAGATATTATAAATAAAAACCGGTATGATAATATAATTACCATCGAAGATCCTATAGAGTTTATTCATTCTCATAAAAATTGCCTTGTCTCTCAAAGAGAGATAGGTTCTCACACTCTATCTTTTGCCTCTGCTTTACGCAATGTTTTAAGGGAGGATCCGGATGTAATATTAGTAGGAGAAATGAGGGACCTGGAAACTATTTCTATGGCATTAACAGCTGCCGAAACAGGGCATTTGGTATTTTCTACCCTTCATACTATTAGTGCATCGGAAACAATAGAAAGGATAATAGATGTATTCCCTCCTCACCAGCAAAATCAAGTTAGAATGCAGCTTGCCGGTTCTCTCTTGGGGGTTGTTGCTCAAACTCTATTACCTGTTTTAGACGGAAAAGGCAGAGTCCCTGCCCTGGAAATAATGGTTGCCAATCCGGCAATTAGAAATCTAATTAGAGAAGGGAAAGCTTATCAAATTTCTTCAACTATACAGATTAGCAAGAAAGATGGAATGCAAAGTTTAGATCAATCATTAAAAGATTTACTTATGGAGGGAAAAATTAGCCAGGAAGATGCCCTGAAGAAAGCGATTGATAAAAAGGCTTTCATGAGGAGCAGATATAGTAGCTATTAAAAAAGAGGAAAGAGGGGTCAGGTCTTCACATTTGGCATAATCTAATTTTAATATTGTTATGTCAAATGTGAAGACCTGACCCCCTGGAAAGGAGGGAAATATTGTTTATTAAGGTTCCCAAAGGGACACAAGATATTTTACCTGAGAATATTTCAAAATGGTATTATATCGAAGATATGATAAAAGAGATACTAAATAAATATGGATATAAAGAAATAAGAACTCCGTTCTTTGAGTATACTGACCTTTTTGTCCGGGGAATAGGTGAATCAACTGATATAGTGACTAAAGAAATGTTTACTTTTCCCGATAAAAAAGGGAGGAGCCTTACTTTACGGCCTGAAGGAACTGCACCGGTAGTTAGGGCTTATTTAGAAAATAGTATGGGCAGAATTTCCAAAGTAATAAAATTATTTTATCTCGGTCCAATGTTCAGATGCGAAAAACCGCAGGCAGGCAGATTTCGGCAGTTTAATCAATTTGGAATCGAAATCATTGGTACTAAATCTCCCGCTGCAGATGCTGAAGTTATCCTCACTGCTTTAGATGTTTATAAAAAACTGGGGTTAAAAAATCTTGAAATTTTAATAAATAGTGTGGGCTGTAAAAAATGCAGAGTTGAATATGTCCAAAAAATAAAAAAATATCTAAAAAATAAAAAAGATTTTTTATGTTCTGAATGTAAAGATAGGTATAGTAAAAATCCTTTAAGAGTTTTGGATTGTAAAAAAGATAGCTGTAAAAAAATTATAGAATCAGCTCCGGTAATTACCGAAAATCTTTGTCAGGAATGTGAATCACATTTTGCACAAGTTAAATCATATCTTAATGACCAAAAAATTATATTTCATGAAGAACCTCGATTGGTAAGGGGGTTAGATTATTATACCAAAACCGCTTTTGAAATTATTTCGGGAGGATTAGGGGCTCAAAATGCTATAGGCGGTGGCGGTAGATATGATGATTTAATTGAAGAGTTGGGTGGAAAACCCACTCCGGCAGTAGGATTTGCCGCAGGGATAGAGAGAATGATTATTGCTATAGATCAACAAAAGGTCGAATGGCCTGCGGAAAAGAGATTAGATATATTTGTAGCTAAAGTTGATGAAAAAAATAAAGATACAGCTTTTAGATTATTACAAAAAATAAGAAATGCCGGCTTGTCTGCTGATATGGATTATTCCGAAGGAAGCCTAAAATCACAAATGAGGATAGCCAATAAAATAGGAGCGAGATATACAGTAATAGTTGGCGAAGAAGAATTATCTAAAAATATGGTGATTCTCCGCAATATGCAAACCAAAGAACAAAAAGAAGTTCAAATAGATAATCTAATTGATGAATTAATGACTTAGGACTTAGGGTCAGGTCTTGCAATGACACATTTTTCGTCAATACTTGCTTGTTGTTTAAAAAATGTGTCATTGCAAGACCTGACCCCATAAAAACTCTATGTCAGGAGGAAACTACATGGAAATTATAAGGATAAGCGATATTAAAAAATATGAAGGAAAAGAAGTAGAAATTAGAGGATGGCTTTACAATAGACGCTCAAGCGGAAAAATAAAATTTTTAATTGTAAGAGATGGAACAGGTTTTATCCAGGGTACTCTTATTAAAAACGAAATGGATGAAAATATTTTTGATCAAGCCGACAACATTAATTACGAATCATCGATTAAAATATCAGGGGTAGTTAAAGAAGAAAAGAGAGTTCCTTTGGGATATGAAGTTTTAGTAAAAAATATTGAAGTTATTAGTACAGCTGAAGATAATTATCCAATTTCTCTAAAAGAACATGGAGTAGGATATCTGATGGATTATCGCCATCTATGGTTAAGGTCACCTCGGCAAAATGCTATTCTAAGAATAAGAGCAGAGATAACCAAATCTATTCGAGATTTTTTAGATATGAACGGTTTTATTTTGATGGATACACCGATACTTACTCCTGCAGCTTGCGAAGGAACTACTACTTTATTTGAGACTGAATATTTTGACGATAAAGCGTATCTTGCACAAAGTGGACAACTTTATAATGAGGCAACTGCTGCGGCTTTTGGAAAAGTGTACTGTTTTGGGCCAACTTTCCGAGCTGAAAAATCTAAAACCAGAAGACACCTAATGGAATTCTGGATGGTAGAACCGGAAGCTGCTTATGTTGAACTTGAAGAAAACAACGAAATACAGGAAAATATGATAGCTTATATTATAAAACAGGTGTTAGAAAAGAAAAAAAATGAATTGAAATTGCTAGAAAGAGATATTTCCAAATTAGAACTTATCAAAGTTCCTTTCCCAAGGATTTCCTATGATGAAGCTATAGATATTTTAAAAAATAATGGTTCTAAAATTGAATGGGGAGATGATTTTGGAGGAGAAGATGAAACTATATTATCTCAAAGATACGAAAAACCGGTCTTTGTTCTCCGTTATCCTATAAAATGTAAAGCCTTCTACATGAAACCCGACCCCAAAAGACCAGAAGTTGCTTTATGTGCAGATTTATTAGCCTCAGAAGGATATGGTGAAATTATTGGAGGAGGCCAGCGGATTGACGATTACCGTTCATTGAAAAAGAGGATAAAAGAACATAATTTACCCCGGAAAAGCTATGAATGGTATTTAGATTTAAGGAAATATGGGTCGGTCCCTCATTCTGGATTTGGTTTAGGAATAGAAAGGACTGTTGCCTGGATATGTGGTTTAAGCCATATTCGAGAAACCATTCCTTTCCCAAGGATGTTGAACAAGATTTATCCATAAAGTATCGTATTGCGTATCGCGTATTACGTATTGCGTTAGGACAAGGTAAAAGAAGTATAGCGTATCGAGTATATAGTATTTTGTTAGTTGGTTACTTGGTTAACTGGTTTAGAAAAGAGAATAGAAGTTAAGAGCCAGAATTTAGAAGATATTTGTAGAGGCAGACCTCGTGTCTGCCCTCGAAGATTAATATAAAACTGCAGGACAGACTCTCGCCTGTCTATAAATCAATTAAAGACTAGATTAGCATGGCATAAAGTAACTGCAGGGTTAAAATATATAAACGAATCTCGTATGATTACAAATTTAATTAAAAAACTTAATTAACATATCTTGTATTTCTGCCGAGATACGAGATACTAGATACGAGATTGCGATACGCGATACGAAACATAAAGGAGAGTGGACAAACTAAAATGAAAGAATCAAAAGAATTTATAGAACCTATGGGCTCTTGGAAGAAGACCAATTCTTGTGGAGAGCTTCGTAAAAATGATATTGGGAAAGAAGTAATTTTAATGGGCTGGGCTCAGAGCAGAAGAGATCATGGTGGTTTAATTTTTATTGATTTAAGAGACCGTGAAGGAATTTCACAAATCGTATTTGATCCGGAAGATTCTGCTAAGGCACATAAAAAAGCCCATATCATTAAGAATGAATATGTGCTTGCAGTTAAGGGAAAGGTTGTTTCTCGTTTAGCTGGTTCTACAAATCCTAATATGCCAACCGGAGAAGTTGAAATTAAAGCAAAGCAGGTAAAAATATTAAATATTTCTGATACCTTGCCTTTTAATATAGGTAACAAGATGGAAATAAATGATAATTTGAGATTAAAATATAGATATCTGGATTTAAGACAGCTAAAGATGCAAAAAAATTTGCGATTACGACACCAGGTCTGTATGGAAATTAGAAATTACTTGAACAGTAAAAGTTTTTTAGATATAGAAACACCTTTTTTAACTAAGAGTACACCAGAAGGAGCAAGAGACTATATAGTCCCCAGTAGAGTGAATCCGGGAAAATTTTATGCTCTTCCTCAATCTCCTCAATTATTCAAACAATTATTAATGGTTGCGGGATTTGAAAAATATTACCAAATAGTAAGATGTTTTCGTGACGAAGATTTGAGAGCTGACCGAGCACCTGAGTTTACTCAACTTGATATGGAAATGTCATTTGTTGGTAGAGATGATATCTTTAATTTAGTAGAAGAAATGTTTGCTTATTTATTTAATAAATTGTTTAATATCAAAATAAAAATACCTTTTGTAAAAATGGATTACCAAGAAGCAATTTCCAGATATGGAACAGATAAACCAGACTTAAGATTTGAAATGGAGATAATAAATTTTACTGAAATATTTGACAAAAGTTCTTTTAAAGTATTTGAAGAAGTAATCAAAAACAAAGGGGAAATATGTGCTATTAAAGTTGAAAGTGATAAGGAATTTTCCCGAAAAAAACTCGACGATTTACAATTATTTATTACTTCATTTGGTGCAAAAGGCCTGTCCTATATAAAAATTAAAGAAGGAAAAGATTTTCAATCTTCTATATCTAAGTTTCTTTCTTCCGAAGAGATAGAAAAAGTAAAACTTAAAACTAATGCAAATCCGGGAGATCTTATCTTAATTGTTGCTGACCAAGCGAAAGTAGTTTATGAAGCATTAGGAAATTTAAGATTAAAATTAGCGAACGATTTAAACCTTATTAATCAGGATAAAAAGGAATTTAATTTTCTCTGGGTTACAAATTTCCCTTTGTTAGAATATAACCCGGAAGAAAAGAGGTATGAATCTGTTCATCATCCTTTCACAGCACCTGTTGACGAAGATATTGAATTATTAGAAACCAATCCCTTAAAAGTGCGTTCAAAAGCATATGATTTAGTACTTAATGGGAATGAAATTGGAGGAGGAAGTATCAGAATACACAATAACGACCTTCAAAAAGTAATTTTTGGATTGTTGGGAATAGATGATAAAAAGGCTGAACAGAAATTTGGATTCTTATTGCAAGCCTTAAAATATGGAGCTCCGCCACATGGAGGAATCGCCTTCGGTTTGGATAGGCTGGTTATGCTTTTAGCAGGAGTTTCCTCAATTAGAGAAGTAATTGCCTTTCCCAAGACCCAAAAAGCAACCTGTCCATTAACTGATGCACCATCTGAAGTAGATCAAAAACAATTAAAGGAACTTCATATTAAATTAGATCTACCGCATTAAGAGCGTAGAATTAGTTAGCTTGTTAGCTAGTTACCTGGTTAGTTGGTTTAGGAAAGAGAAAGAAGAAGACCAATTCTTATCTCTTTAAGAAAAAGAAGACAGAAGATAGAATTTCGAATTCAGGAGTCAGAGGTCAGAATAAAAAAACAGAAATGTCGGATTTATCCGACCCGAGTTATCTGGCTAATTTCATTTAGCGGATTCGATAAATCGAACACCACACATATTTTACACATTACTATTTTCTTTAAGTAATACGCAATATGATATATTCACAGTTTTCAGTTAATAGTTGCAAGTGATTGACAGGCCAATTGGTTTGATATTAATTTATTAACTAGCTAACCAGCTAACCAAATGGATACTCGATACAAATTTATTCTGATTCTCGGTTTCTATTGATCTTAACGAGATACGATTCACGAGACACGAATTTGATATTGAAAGATACAATAAGGTGTGATATTATAGGGACAAAGAAAATACATGAATGACCCTGCTGTGTTCGTGCGACTAATTAAGTTTTGAGCCAACACATATAAAGAGGGATCGAGCTCTAAATGTAGAATGTAGGCCTAAGATAAGTCTCCCTCCTACGGAGGAAAGGCAAATATCTAACGTTAGCTACTTAGTTGACGCGGAAACATAAAGCATTTAGGTAGATGCCCACCTGTTTAGGGACAGGTATCAAAACCTAAAGCACACGACATAGCGGGGTTTTATAATTTACGAAATTATATTTTTTGCTTTTCGGTTTAGATTTTTGGCTATATAACGATAACCGAAAACTGATTTTCTTCATACGATACGCTATAAGTAATATAAGAATTAGTGTATACTTTAATGGAGTAGTTAGGTAAAAAAATAGTTATTATTTTTGTTTTCCTATTTTTTTCTATGATACTTTTCTTTGTTTTTATTTGATACTCGATACTATATACCCGATACTTTCTTTTTATAATTTTGACAAAAATAATAAATAACTATATTATAATAAAAATTATGAACAAAGAAGAAATACGAAGGAATATACTGAAAAAAAGACTTTCCTTATTAAAAGAGGATATAAAAAATAAAAGTCAGCAAGTATTTCTAAACCTGGCTGATACCGTAGAGTATAGAAATTCCCGAAATATTATGTTTTATGCTGCCACCAGAAGTGAAGTGCAGACTGAAGAAATGATTAAAACATCCATGAGAATGGGTAAAAATATTTTTATTCCCATTATCTTGTCAGATTGCATTAATTTAGCTGCTTCGAAAATATTCGATTTTGATACTGAATTAGAAAAAGGCAAAAAAGGGATTCTGGAGCCGAAGAAAGAATATTATAGATTATTCCCCCCGGAGAATATAGATTTAATAATAATACCCGGAGTTGCTTTTGATTTAAGCGGAAATAGAATAGGTAGAGGCTTTGGATATTACGATAATTTTTTAAGAAAAATTCATACTTCTACTAAGATTATTGCTTTAGCCTTTGAAATGCAGATAGTAAAAAAAATACCCAATGATAAAAATGATATTCCGGTGCATAAGATAATAACCGAGAAAAGAATAATTAATAGTATCGAGTATATAGTATCGAGTATATAGTTATTAAATTAACCAATTTACCTATTTACCAATTGCCCAATTAAAGATATAATACGGGTTACGAGTTTAAAAAAAGTAAGGGCGTATTGCATACGCCCTGATAAGCTAACCGTTTTGTCATTGCGAGCGACCGAAGGGAGCGCGGCAATCTCATTGAGATTGCTTCCCCTGCTTTCGCTGGGGCAGGCTTGTTATACTTCTCGCAATGACATTATTAAAATATTTTGCCTATCCGACGATATACGATATACGATATACGCACGACTTTATACGAGAAAAGGAAGGATGTAAGAACTATGGAGTTAAACAAAAAAAATGAAGTAGAAAAACCAGAAAAAAAATCTAAAGAAGAAATGAATGAAATGATTAACCAATCTTTAGAAAAATTTAAAAAAATAAAAAGAGGAGATATAATTAAAGGACAGATAATGAAAGTCGACGAAGATGGATATTTGGTCGATATAAAATATAAAATGGAGGGGCATCTTCCCAAAACCGAAAAATCACTCTTTTCCAAAGAAGAAGGAAACATAACCCATACCTTAGAGATTGGTGATGAAATCTATCTATATGTTGTTAGTGTTGATGAAAAAAATGGAAATGTTACTTTATCAAGAGAGAAGGCAAAATACTTTCAGTTATGGGAAAAACTCAATGAAATATTCAGAAAGAAAGAAAAAATTAGCGCAGAAGTAATTGAAAAAAATTCAGCTGGTCTAATTGTTAATGTAGGTATAAAAGGATTTGTTCCTAAATCTCAGATAGAAACCAAATTTATAAAGGATGAAGATTTAGATAAATATATCGGAAAAAAGTTAGATTTCGTCATAATTAAACTGGAAAAAAGGGAGAACAAAGTTATTCTCTCTCATCGTCTAATTGTAGAGAAAGAACGTAAAGTAATGCACAGAAAAACATTAGCTGATTTAAAAGTTGGACAAGAAAAAGAAGGGATTGTAACCAACATTACAAAATTTGGAGCATTTGTTGATATAGGTGGAGTCGAAGGATTGCTTCATATTTCAGAAATTACCTGGCGTGATATGAAGGATGCTACTAAATTACTAAAAGTTGGGGATAAAATCAAGGTAAAAATTATTGACTACAATAAAGAAAATAAAAAAATATCCTTGAGTATAAAACAATTTTCCCCGGATCCCTGGAAGGATGTTAAAGAAAAGTATTCTATTGGTGACGAAATAGAAGGAAAAGTGATAAAAATTAAAGATTTTGGCGCATTTGTTGAAATAGAAGAGGGCCTTAACGGTTTATTGCATATTTCGGAAATGGCCTGGGCCTATGTAAAGAATCCTTCAGAATTAGTTTCCAAAGGAGAAGTTTTAAAATTGAGAATTTTAGAGATCGAACCTGAGAAAAAGAAAATATCTTTAGGTTTAAAGCAATTATTAACTAACCCCTGGGAGGATGTTAAGAAAAAATATCCTATTGGCTCTGTCGTGGAAGGGAAAATCACTCAAGTAACTTCTTATGGAGCTAATGTGGAGCTGGAAGCAGGCGTATCCGGTGTAGTTCATTTGTCTGAGATTGATTGGGAATATGTGGAAAGACCTTCTGCCATATTAAAAAAATATATGGTACTTCCTTTAAAAGTAATAAAAATAGATGAGGATGCCCACTTAATATTTTTAAGTAGAAAACGAACTTTACCCAACCCCTGGGAGGATATAGATAAATTTTATAAGATAGATTCTATTGTAAAAGGCAAGGTAATAAGAGTTAGAGATTTTGGAGCATTTGTTAAATTAGATAAGGGAATAGAGGGATTTGTACCTGTGTCTGAAATAGACTGGGAAAGAATTAAACATCCTAATGAAAAATTAAAAAAAGATAACGAATATGAATTTAAGGTAATAAAAATAGATAAAGAAAAATTTCAGCTGACTTTAAGTAAAAAAAGATTATTACCAGACCCCTGGTTAGAGATTAAAAAGAAATATGCGGTCGGAACTTTAGTGGAAGGTAAGGTAGTAAATCTTACCGATTTTGGAGCATTTATAAATTTAGAAGATAATATTGATGGCTTGGTTCCATTATCAGAAATATCCCATAAAAAAATAGATAATCCGGAAAGCGTTCTTTCAGTCGGAGAAGAAGTGACAACTTTGGTGATAAAATTGGATAGTCGAAGGAAAAAGATAAGTTTAAGTATTAGAAGAGCTGAAAAAGAAGAACAAAAAAGATTTATGAAAGAGTATAATAAAAAGCAGAGTGTAGATAAAATATTGTTTAAGGATTTATTCGGAGACATGTTCGACAAGAAATAAATCGAAAAGCACAAAGCTATAATTTAAAATTCAAAACATTTTTACATAAAGTATTGTTTTTATTGTAGGGGTCGGATTTATCCGACTCGTCATCATTCTCTGTCATTCCCGCGAAAGCGGGAATCTATCCTTGACAGGCGAGACGCCTGTCCTACGAGGATACCGGGTTTAATAAATTAAAGACATACCTATTAACAATCTATATTTCTTAGATAGGTGAACGTTTATATAGTTAATTAGTTAACTAGTTTGTACCGATTTCTTAACCAGCTAACCAGGTAACCAGCTAACCATGTAACCAAATGTATACGCTCTACGCTAAACGCTATACGCTAGTTTGCACGAGATACGTATTATAAGTACGGTGGGAGTTATTGAAATGGAAATGCCCAAAAAACCCTATACTAATAAAAGAATCGGAGATATTTTAATTGAACAGGGATTAATTACCCCCCAACAGTTAAAAGAAGCCCTTGAAGCGCAAAAAAACGGTAACAAGAAACGATTGGGTGAAATATTCGTTGAAACAGGGGTAATCACCAGGGAAGAACTATATGAGGTCTTGCAATATGTTTATGAAGCAGAATATGTAGACCTATCAAATTATGTAATAGACCCGGAAGTAATATCTCTTATCTCCGAGAAAACCGCTTTACAGTTTAAATTAATCCCCATAAGTAAAAATGATGATGAATTAATCATTGCTATGGCTAATCCATTAGATGTTTACGCTATAGATTTTATAAGAGATCATACTAAGATAAAAAAAATTAAATCATTATTGGCCCCTGAAGAGGATATTCTAAATGCTATTAATAATTATTATGAATTGGGCGGATATGACGACATAATTGAAAAATTAGGTACGGAAGTAGTATTTAAAGAAGAGGAAGAAGAGGAAGATTCTAAAAAATTAGAAGCAATAAGTAAGGAGGCCCCGATTATTCAGTTGGTAAATATGTTAATTGTGCAAGGTGTTAAGGACAGAGCAAGTGATATTCATATTGAACCAGACGAAAAAGGGCTTTTAATTCGGTTCCGCATTGATGGAATACTGCATGATTTCAAAGCTTTACCTAATACAATTAAATCCGCGGTTGTATCCCGAGTAAAAATATTAGCTAAGATGGATATTGCTGAAAGGCGACTTCCTCAAGATGGACGTTTCCAGGTAAAATTCGGAACCAGGGAAGTGGACTTAAGAGTTTCAACTATACCTACTGTATTAGGTGAGAAAGTTGTTTTGAGATTATTGGACAAAAGTAAAGGATTGATAAAATTGGAACAACTTGGATTCATCCCTGAGCAATTAGATGAATTTAAGTCGATAATCACTAAATCTTATGGAATAATCTTGCTAACCGGACCTACTGGAAGCGGAAAAACTACTACTTTATATGCCGCTCTAAATGAAGTAAATTCTAAAGATAAGAATGTTATAACTGTAGAAGACCCGGTAGAATATAAATTAAACAGAATAAATCAAATTCAAATAAAGCCAAAAATTAATTTAACTTTTGCTAACACACTACGTTCAATATTAAGGCAGGATCCGGATATTATAATGGTAGGAGAAATAAGAGATGCCGAAACTGCTCAAATTGCTGTTCAAGCAGCTTTAACCGGACATTTAGTTTTCAGTACTCTTCATACTAATGATGCAGCCAGTGCCTTAACCAGATTGATTGATATGGATGTTGAAACATTTCTGATTTCATCTTCGGTAATAGCAGTAATAGCTCAAAGATTAGTTAGGGTTATATGTGAAAAATGCAAAGAGGAATATATTCCTGGAGAAAATGTAATGCGCGGACTTAACATTAAGGACAACTCAAATAATGATGGCAAAATTAAGTTGTACAGAGGGACGGGTTGTCCTTTTTGCAAGAATACAGGATATTATGGAAGAACTTCTATATATGAACTTATTGTCCTGGATGAAGAGATTCGGTCATTAATAATATCAAAAGCCTCAAGTAATATAATCAAAGATGCTGCAATAAAAAAAGGAATGAAAACGCTAAAGGATAGTGGGATGGAAAAAGTAATGCAAGGAATTACTACTATTGAAGAAGTGCTGAGAGTCGCAGGATAGGTGAAAACCGTATCTCGTATCTCGTGAATCGTATCTCGTATTTGGTTAGCTAGTTTGTTGGTTACCTGGTTAACTGGTTTAGGGAAGAGAAGAAAGAAAACAGAAGTAAGAATAAAAAAACAGAAATGTCATTGCGAGGCGAAGCCGTGGCAATCCCTTTTAATAGGAAGCGATATTATGTTTACATAATGACTAATAAGATAAATACCGTTTTATATACCGGAGTTACCAGCGATTTAAAGAAAAGAATTTGGGAACATAAAGAAAAAGTAATTGAGGGATTTACAAAAAAATATAATATCAATAAATTAGTTTTTTTTGAAATATATAATGACCCCGAAAATGCCATATTAAGAGAAAAACAGATAAAAGCAGGTCCAAGGACTAAGAAAGTTAAATTGATTATGGGAATTAATCCGGAATGGAAAGATTTGTATAATAAACTATAAAACATGTCATTGCAAATAGCAGTTATATAATGTGGTGAGATTGCTTCGGTCGTTTTACTCCCTCGCAATGACAGACTACTCTTTTAATTAATCAAAATAGTTTATAATATTTTTTGGAAGGAGTAATGGTACACGTGAACTACATGACCAGCAGTGAAATAAGAGAAAAATTTTTGAAATTCTTCGAAAGCAAAGGACACAAAATAATACCAGGTGCCTCTCTGGTACCCTCAGATCCCAGTATTTTACTAACCATTGCCGGAATGGTTCCCTTTAAGCCAATATTTTTAGGTCAGGTTAAATCTTCATTAAAAAGGGCAACCACCAGCCAGAAGTGCATTCGGACAAACGATATTGAAAATGTCGGGAGAACCGCTCGTCACCATACTTTTTTTGAAATGTTAGGAAACTTTTCTTTTGGCGATTATTTTAAAGAAGATGCAATTAAATGGGCCTGGGAATTTTTTACAGAAGTTATAGGATTTCCTGAAGAAAAATTGTGGGTCTCCATATTTAAGGATGATGACGAATCATATGATATCTGGCACAATCTTATAGGTCTTCCCGAAAAAAGAATTATTAGACTGGGTGAAGAAGATAATTTTTGGAAAGTAGGTCCGACTGGACCTTGCGGACCTTGTTCTGAAATATATATAGATTTAGGTGAAGAGAAAGCGTCAAAAGAAGGCGGCGGAGTAGGTGTTGATGAAAGATACCTGGAATTATGGAATTTGGTATTTATGCAATACAATCGTGAGGAAGACGGTACATTGACTCCTTTACCAAAGCAAAATATTGATACCGGTTTAGGTTTAGAAAGAATTACCTCTGTTTTACAAAAAGTTGACACAGATTTTGAAACAGATTTATTTTTACCCATTATAAAATTTGTTGCTCAAAACGCTGGCATAAAATATAAAGAAGATAAGAAAAAGGACTTAGCTTTAAAGGTAATTGCTGATCATATAAGGGCTCTCGTTTTTATGATTTCTGATGGAATAACCCCTTCTAATGAAGGCAGAGGATATGTCCTTCGGATGTTATTAAGAAGAGCTTTTCGTTATGGAAAGGTTATTAACTATAACCAGCCATTTTTATATGAAGTAGCTCCGGTAGCAATAGATTTAATGAAAGAAGTATATCCGGAAACTTATAAAGAGGAAAATCGCATCTGCCAGATAATCCTTTCCGAAGAAAAAAGATTTCAGGAAACTTTAAATGTTGGAATACAAATATTAGATAATTTAAAGGAAGAACTAAAACAAAAGAATAAAGATAAACTTAGCGGAAGAGATGCATTTAAACTTTACGATACATATGGATTTCCTTTAGAATTAACCAGAGATATCCTGGAAGAAGATGGCTACGGGATTGAAGAAGATGATTTTAAAAATGAAATGAAAATTCAAAGGGAAAGATCCAGAAAATCGTGGGTAAAAACCAAAGTAAGGGTTGAAGATGATAAAATTAATCAGAAATTATACCAGGATATTTTAAAAGAACGGGGAGAGACAGAATTTATAGGATATGATTTTGTTGAAGCTAAAAGCAAAGTAATTGCTATTATAAAAGATGATAAATTAGTAAATAAGGCAATACAGGGAGATAAATGCAAAATATTTTTAGAAAAGACACCATTTTATGCTGAAAAAGGTGGACAGATTGGAGATAAGGGAATTATAACTTCCCCAATTAAAAATAATCTGCTAATAGAAATATCAGATACCCAAACTCCTACCGAAGGTCTGATTGCTCATTTTGCCGAAGTAAGTAAAGGGGAAATAAAAGTTGGAGATGAAGTATTAGCCAGGATAGATTTATCTGTAAGAAAGGCCATTGCCCGAAATCATACTGCTACACATCTTCTGCACCGAGCACTTCGAGATGTATTGGGGGACCACGTAAAACAATCCGGCTCCGCAGTAAACAACCATCATCTTCGTTTTGATTTTAACCATTTTGCCCCTTTAACTATAGAAGAATTAGGAAAAATAGAAAATTTAGTAAATGAAAAAATATTGGATGAATTAAAAGTAGAAACGAAGATTACTACTTTCGATAAAGCAAAAGAAATGGGAGCAATAGCTCTCTTTGGCGAAAAATATGGTGAACAGGTAAGAGTTGTAAAAATCGGAGAGTTTAGCTCAGAATTATGCGGGGGAACTCATTTAGATTCTACTTCTAACATCGGTTTGTTCAAAATATTGAATGAAGAAGGGATAGGAAGCGGTATAAGAAGAATTGAGGCGGTAACCGGCGATAGAGCTTTAAAATATATTAAGGAAAAAGAAAATATTATCAACGAAGTTTCGGACAAATTAAATACCATACCTTCTGAAATACCGCTAAAGATTAATCAGCTCATAGATGATACTAACAATATGAAAAGGGAAATCAAAATTATTCGCCATAAATTAACCCGTTATGAAGTTGATGGATTGATTTCCAAAAAGAAGGAAATTAAGGGAATAAATATTATATCAGTCAAAGTTAAAGCAGCAGATAATAATGGCTTGAGGAATTGGGGAGATCTAATTAAAGATAAGATTAAATCTGGTATTGTAGTACTCGGGACAAAATTAGATAATGGTAAAGTTGCATTATTAGTAATGGTTACCGATGATTTAGTGCAAAAAGGTTATGATGCTGGAAATATTATAAAAGCTATTGCCCCGATTGTCGGTGGAAAAGGTGGCGGAAAGAAAACAATGGCTCAAGCCGGAGGGCAAAAAGCAGACAAACTAAACCAGGCCTTGGAAAAAGTATTTAATTTACCAATTCTCCAATGCACCAATTCTCCAATTGGAGAAATAAAAAAATAAGGAGAATTTTATTTGGCGACTATAAAATCATTTGAAGAATTGCCAGTTTGGAAAGATGCAAGAAAATTTGCAAACAAAATATATAATTTAACTAAGAAATTCCCTAAAGAAGAAAATTACGGATTAATTTCACAAATTACCCCTGCTGCGGTTTCTGTTGGTTCTAAAATTGCAGAAGGATTTGACCATTATTCCAAAAAAGATTTTATAAAATATTTAATCATAGCCAGAGGTTCAATCTCTGAAATTCAGAATGACTTATACATTGCTTTAGATTTAAAATATATTAACCAGGATGATTTTCAGGAAGCCTATGCTTTAACTAAAGACCTGGGGAAACAAATTAATGGTTTTGTTAAGTATCTAAGGGCATACGATAAAAATAATTCGAAAACAAACAAGCTTAACGAAGAATCAAATTACTATCAGTTCTAAAATATTAACCTAATTAATCGGTCAATCGGCTAATTGGTAAATTAATTAATCGGTCAATCGGCTAATTGGTGAATCGGTGAATTGGTAAATTAATTAATCGGTCAATTGGCTAATTGGTGAATGGGAGAATTTATTTTTTTGCGAATTTTAGGAATAGATTTAGGTGAAAAAAGAATTGGGATTTCTATAAGTGACGAATTGGGGATAACCGCCCAGGGATTACCTACAATTAATTCAATTAACGAAATAGAAGATTTAAAAAATATAAAAAAAATCATCGACAAATACGGTGTAGAAAAAGTAATTTTAGGCTTACCCATAAATATGAACGGGTCATTAGGCGAACAAGCCAAAAAGGCTATATCCTTTGCAATAGAACTTAAAGAATTTTTCCAATTACCTGTGGAGTTAGAAGATGAAAGATTAAGCACAAGCAAAGCTGAAAAATTTTTAATTGAAACTGACCGAAGTAGAAAAAAAAGAAAAAAAGTTATTGATAAAATGTCAGCAGTAATAATTCTCCAATCTTTTTTAGATAGAAGGATGATGAATAAAGAGATAAAAAAATGAACTTTATTAATAAATTATTTTTCATATTTTCTCTGATATTTTTAATCGCTATCCTATTAATTCCCTCTGTATATTTCCCCTTAGAAGAAAATTCTACAATCCGAAAAATAGTTAATATTCCCTCCGGAATCAATGCCAAAGAGATTGTGAATGTATTAGAAAAAAATGAAATAATTAGAAAAAATAATTATACACTAAGAATTTTTATCAAACTAATGAAGTTAGAAGACCAATTAAAGTATGGTGAATATGACCTTAGCCCCTCAATGAATATGCTCCAAATATTGGACAAATTAGTAAAGGGAGAAGTAATAGCCTATAAAATAACTATTCCGGAAGGCTATACCTATACTCAAATTGCAGAAATACTGGAGAAAAAAGAGATTGCAAAGAAGGAAGCCTTTTTAAAATTAATAAAGGATAAAGAAGAATCTCTGGAGGGTTATCTGTTCCCTGACACTTACGAAGTGCCCAAACAATATGGAGCAGAAAAGATAGTTAAATTAATGTTATCAAATTTTAACCAAGTTTCAATAGAAAATAAATTTACAGATAAAGCTGAAGAAATTGGATTTTCTCTGGATGAAATTATTATTTTAGCTTCAATTATTGAGAAAGAAGCTAAATTTAGTGAGGAAAAAAGTAAAGTATCATCTGTTTTTCATAATCGATTAGAAAGGGGTATGAAATTACAATCATGTGCTACTATTCAGTATATTTTAGAAGAGCCGAAAGAAAGATTAGATGAAAACGATTTAAAAATTGATTCTCCCTACAATACATATCTTTACAAAGGGCTTCCTCCCGGTGCAATCTGCAATCCCGGACTCGATTCAATCATAGCCGCACTTGAACCGGAAGAAGAAGATTATCTGTATTTTGTGTTGGGAGAAAATGGCAGGCATATATTTTCCAAAACCTATCAAGAACATTTAAAAAACAAAAAATAAAAAAGTTTCCCAAAGGTGCCAGGCACCTTTGGGAAACTTTTTTAAGGAGTGAGATTATGAAACCATTAATAATAGGCATTGCCGGTGGAACTGGTTCAGGTAAAACTACAGTTGCCCGTAGAATTTATGAAAGTTTAAAGGGAGTAAATGTGGTAGTACTTCAACAAGATGCATATTATATAGATTTAAGTCATCTTCCTTTAGAAGAAAGAAAGAAAATAAACTTTGACCATCCTTCAGCTTTTGATAGTAATCTGTTGATAAAACATTTAAAAAAATTAATCAGGGGAGAAGAAATTGAAAAACCTATATATTCATTTACTGATTACACTCGAAAAAAGGAGACAGAAAAAGTACTTCCCCGTGATATTATAATATTAGAAGGTATTTTAGTATTAGAAGAAGAAAAAATAAGGAACTTACTGAATATAAAAATTTATGTAGACGCCGATGAGGATGAAAGATTCATCAGAAGGTTAGTGAGAGATACAAAGGAAAGAGGGAGGTCAATGGAGTCGGTAATTGAACAATATTTAAATGTTGTAAAGCCGATGTTCCTGCAATTTGTTGAGCCATCTAAAAGATACGCCGATATAGTTATCCCCCAGGGTGGACTAAATGATGTAGCAATTGATATAATAGTAAGTAAAATAAAATCAAGAACCTAAATTAGTATATAGTATTTAGTCGTTAGTATTTAGTGAAGAAAAGAAAGAAAATACAAACAAAGACAATAAATTTATATTTACGTAATAACAACTATACAGAGGAGAAGCAATTGTTTGAAATATTAAAACCAAAAGTATATGTTGATTCGATATGTAATATAGACTTAAAGAAATTTAAAAAAATAAAAAAGATAAAAGGCATCATTGTAGACCTGGACAACACTTTAGTAGCCTGGGGGCAGAAAGAAGTTAATCAAAAAATTATTGATTGGGTAAATGAAGCAAAAAAATTAGGATTAAAAATATGTATAGTTTCCAACACTAATTCTAAAAGAGTTGCAGAATTTGCAGAAATATTTGATATCCCCTACCATTCAAAATATTTTAAACCTTTTAGTGTAGCCTTTAATAATGGTCTTAAAATTTTGGATACAAAAAAATCTGAAACAGCGGTAATAGGAGACCAGATATTTACCGATATATGGGGAGGAAATAGATTAAAACTCCTAACCATTTTAGTTACTCCTATAGTTAAAAAGGATTCTATAGGGACATTCCTTCATCGTAATTTTGAAAAAATTATTATTTCTTTCTGGCTGAGAAGAGGCATAATAAAAAAAGAAGTTGGTAATTGGCCGAAGTGAAACAATTAACCGATTTCCCAATTCACCAATTTACCAATTGGAGGAAACAATACATTAAGGAGAATTTTATTTGCCAACTATAAAATCATTTGAAGAATTACCAGTTTGGAAAGATGCAAGAAAATTTGCAAACAAAATATATAATTTAACTAAGAAATTCCCCAAGGAAGAAAGATACGGATTAACTTCACAAATTACCCGTGCTGCAGTTTCTATTGGTTCTAATATTGCAGAAGGCTTTGATCGTTATTCTAAAAAAGATTTTATAAGATTTCTAATCATAGCTAGAGGTTCAATATCTGAAATACAGAATAACTTGTATATTGCTTTAGATTTAAAATATATTAATTAGGATGATTTTCAGTTGGCTTATGCCTTAGCTAAAGAGTTAGGAAAACAAATTAATGGCTTTATTAAATATTTAAGATCATATGACAAACAAACTTCTAAATCAGGTAAGATTAACGAAAAATCTAATTACTATTATTTCTAAAATATTTATTTAACTAATAGGTCAATTGGTCAATCGGTGAATAGGTCAATCGGTAAATCGGTAGATTGGCAAATTGACTAATCGGTCAATCGGTCAATTGGAGAATTAATATCTATGTTCTTATTCTATCGATTACTATTAGCTCACATAATCGCAGATTTTCCCTTACAAACCAAGCAAATATTCAAAGTAAAAATGAATACTAAATGGGGAGTGCTATTACATTCCTCAATAGTATTGATATTTTCCATCTTCTTTGCCTTCCCCTATTTAGAAGACCCGAAAGTTATAATAGTACTTTGGGTTATATTTCTGTCTCACACAGTAATTGATAAAATAAAATTAGACTATTCAAAAAAAAATGCTAATCAGGACATAAAAGTATTTTTACTCGATCAATTTTTGCATATATCAATAATTGCAGCATTAAGTTTTAATTTCGAAAAAATATATTTATTAATTTCTCCATTTAATAATGACTTTTTGAATTACTTGATACATCTTTACAATAATGATATATTTATTATAAACTTAATAGGATATATTGCTACGATATTTTTTATACCTGTATTGCTTATATTTATAAAAGAAGAAGACATTTCATATGAACCAGAAAAATTAAAAAAACAAAAAATACTAAACATTAAAATACCCGCAAACCAAACAATAGATAAATTTTATCGCTTATTTTTAACTCTCTCAGCTCAGTACTTGGATGATAAATATATAATTATAATTTTTATATTTTTTGTAATTATAAGCCTTATTCCTTATCAAATTAGTGCAGAAAGAACAGAAAAGGTATATAATTTAAAAAGGATTATTAATACATCATTAGCAATATTTATTGGGATAGTACTAAAAATGATTTAGGTTTTTACATGATACGAACACTGGAGGAGAAATGAAAAGAACAGCAGATAAGAGTATTACCGGAAACTTCTTATTAGATATATTATATAATAAGGGTTTAATTACCAATAAACAGTTAGATAGAATTTTAAAAATTCAGAAAGATAACGGTAGTAAGGACCTTCAGAAAATAATTATTGACCTTAATATCCTTAAAAAAGACGAGATGATGCTTGCCTTAGCCGATGAAATTGGAGAAAAATACGTAAATTTAAATAATATAACTATTGACCCCACCATAGTAGTTCTAATCCCGGAAGAGATGGCAAGAAGACATCAGCTTATTGCCATAGACAAAGATGAAAAAAAATTGACCGTTGCAATGGCGAATCCTTTAGATGTTTTTGCCCATGATGAGCTTAAAATAAGATTGGGATATGATATCGACTCAGTATTGTCCTACGGTGAGGATATCGATAAAGCCTTAGATGAAGTATTCGGAGTTACCGATGAATGGGATCAGGTAATTGGTAAAATTGAAAACATGCAGATAACCGTACTGAAAGAAGAAGAGAAAGAGGCAGCTGACATTTCTGCTATCACTGAAAGCGAAGAGGCTCCCGTTATTGCTCTGGTTAACCTGATAATTTTAAGAGCAGTTAAAGAGAAGGCGAGTGATATTCACATTGAACCGTTCGGTGAGGATACCCTTAGGGTTCGTTACCGAATAGACGGAATATTACATGATGTGATGTCTCTCCCACGAAACCTGCAATTGGCGGTTATTTCCCGAATCAAAATAATGTCGGATTTGGATATTGCAGAAAGAAGATTACCACAAGATGGAAGGATTCAGGTCAACATGAGTGGAAGAAATATAAATATTAGAGTTTCAATTTTGCCTACAGTTAATAGAGAGAGTGCCGTTTTAAGAATATTAGATCCTGCAAGTATCTTATTAGAATTAGATTCCTTAGGATTTTCCAAGAATATGCTCCCCCAATTTAAATCTTTAATAAAAAAACCTAATGGTATCATTTTAGTAACTGGTCCCACAGGAAGTGGAAAATCTACTACTTTATACACTACTCTAAATTTGTTAAATTCACCCGAAAAGAAAATTATGACTATTGAAGATCCGGTAGAATATAGATTGAAAGGAATCAGTCAAGTTCAAGCTAAACCCAAAATCGGACTTACTTTTGCTGCCGGGTTGAGAAGTTTCTTACGGCAAGACCCAGATATTATGTTAGTAGGAGAAATTAGAGACAAAGAGACAGCTGAAATTGCTGTTCAGGCAGCTCTTACCGGACATATTGTTCTGAGCACCCTTCATACTAATGATGCTCCTAGTTCAGTGATAAGATTAGTTGATATGGGGATAGAGCCCTTTCTTATTTCCTCTTCAGTAATTGGAGTTATTGCTCAAAGATTAGTCAGAAGGATATGTCCTAAATGTAAGAAAGAGATAAAAATAACTCCTGATATAAAAAAAATTTTGGATGAATATGAGATAAGCAGTAATGAGATAACTCTATATAAAGGTGAAGGATGTCCTTATTGTAAAGATACCGGATATAAAGGGAGAGTCGCTATCTTTGAACTGATGGTAATTACTGAAAATATTAGAGATTTAATTAGCAAAAATGTTACTACCGGAAAACTAAGAGAAGTAGCTATTGACGAAGGAATGTGTCTATTAAAAGGTGATGGCATAAGGAAAGCTTGTGAAGGCGTAACAACTATTGATGAAGTTTTACGAGTTGCTTCAACTTAAGGATTGAAAGGAGTGAATCAAAATATCTCTTAATCAGAACGAAGGAAATAATTTAAAAAAACTAAAGATGCAAATATTGCAATTAAATGCTTTAAATAATATTTCTTTGGAGTTAACCCGAACTACAGATTTAGATGTTCTATTGAATAAAATAATAAAATATGCGGCAATAATTGTAAAGGCTGAAGCCGCTTCCATATTGCTTTTAGATAAAAAAAAGGATGAATTATATTTTAAAGCAAGTTTGGGTAAAAAAAGCAAAGAAATAAAAAAACATAAAGTAAAAGTTGGTGAAGGTATAGCTGGCTGGGTAGCGGAAAAAGGAAAGTCTCTAATAGTCGATGATGTTGCTAAAGATGCGAGATGGAATAAAAGTATTGATAGTTCCACAAAATTTTTAACTAAATCAATTATTTGTATTCCTCTAATTTTGGAAAAAGAAATTATGGGAGTAATGGAAGTAATCAATAAAAAAGATAAAGAATATTTTGACAAGAATGATGAAGAAATTTTAAATTCTTTTGCTAATCAAGTAGTAATTGCCCTATGGAATGCAAATATTATAGAGGATTTGAATAATTATTTTGTACATATTACCGAGATATTAATCCAGGCAATGGAAAATGAATCACTTGGCCCCAAAGGACATTTTATGAGATTAGCTCGACTGGCTACACAAATTGGTAATAAGCTGGGAATAACCGGAAAAGATTATAATAATTTATATTACGCCTCTTTACTACACGATATAGGTAAAATAAAAGTAAGTAGAAAGATTGATATTAGCTTTAAAGCAAAAGATAATTTTCATTTGGTTCAAAATGAAATTAGTTTGCATCCTGTAGTAGGAGCAAACATGCTTAAACAGATTAATTTATTTAAAGATATAATTCCTATTGTAAAACATCATCATGAAAACTATGATGGAACAGGTTATCCCGATGGATTGAGCGGTGAAGAAATTCCTCTTGCCTCACGAATAATATCTGTAGTTGAAGATTATACCAAGATATTCTATAATGAATACATAGAGAATCCTTACGAGAATAATAAAGCGTTAAATAAATTGTTTTCTCTTACCGGAACAAAGTATGATCCTAAAGTTATCGATGCCTTAAAAGAGATTATTTAAACAGTATCCAGTATCGAACATATAGTAAAGATGGAAAAAGAAAAGAAATAGATAAAAGATACAAGATAATAAGTAATTAGAAAATTGAATTAAATCGGTAAACTTGAGGAAAGAAGATTTACTTACTACATTTCCTCCCCCTTGAGGGGGGGAGGATTAAGGTGGGAGTGAGATATTTCCTGTCATTGCGAGCGACCATAGGGAGCGTGGCAATCTCCTAAATATACTAATTGGTCAATGGGTCAATTATTGAATTGATTTTTCTATCAATTGGTCAATTGGTGAATAGGCTAATTGGCAAATTGTTAAAATCGAGGTGAATTAACCAATGGCTACCTTTGTCTATAAAGTTCGTGACCGAACGGGTAAAATCTTTACCGGAAATATGGAAGGAGAAACTAAAGCAGCAATTGTATCTCGACTTCAAGAAATGGATTATTTTATTACTTCCATTAATGAAAAAAGGAAAGGTTTTGCACTTTCAAAAGAAATAACTTTATTTAAAAAGATAAAACTCAGAGATTTAACCATATTTTACCGACAATTTGCCACTATGGTAAATGCTGGTTTAACTTTAGTAAATTCATTAGATATTTTAATTGAGCAAGTAGAAAACAAGGCATTATCGGAAGCTATAAAATTAGTTAAATCTGATGTGGAAGCAGGTTCTACTTTAGCTGATGCCCTTGCAAAACAGCCACAAATATTTTCTGAATTATATATTAGTATGGTTAGAGCGGGGGAGATCGGCGGAGTATTAGATGAAATATTAAATAAAATAGCGGATTTAATGGAGAAAGAATTTGCCCTTAAACAGAAAATAAAATCTGCAATGTCTTATCCTTCTTTTGTAGCCGGTGCTGCAGTAATAATGGTTATCTTTATGTTAGCTTTCATTTTACCCCAATTTGTCGGAGTATTTAAGCAATTCGGAGGAGAGCTCCCTGCTCTTACACAGTTTTTTGTAACTTTAACTTATTTATTTAATAAATATTGGTATATATTTTTTGCAGTTTTTGCGGCCTTGGTCGCTGCTTTTTTGGCTTATATAAAAACACCGAATGGTAAATTAAATTTTGATAAATTTAAATTAAATGTACCTATATTTGGTGAAATCAATAGAAAAGGCGCTGTTGCCAGGTTTACCAGAATTCTCGGAACCTTGATTAAAAGCGGAGTACCTATTTTAGAAGCATTACAAGTATCCTCTAATGCTATAGGAAACTTAGTAGTATCTTCAGCTGTCCTTAGTGCCAAAACAAAGATAAAAGAAGGACAGAGCATCTCAGGTCCTCTGGCAGCAAGCGGAGTATTCCCACCTATGGTTACTCAGATGATTATGGTTGGGGAAGAGAGTGGAGAATTGGAAGAAATGTTAGTTAATGTAGCAAAATTTTATGATGAAGAAGTAGATAGAAGTGTAGAAAAATTAACCGCCATCATTGAACCGCTTTTGATGGCATTTATCGCTTTAACTGTTGGCGTTATGATAATCGCAATGTATCTACCCATATTTGGCATGGTAAACCTAATCCAATAAAATATAATATAAAATGTCATTGCGAGCCCTGATTTATCAGGGCGTGGCAATCTCGTAAATCGTTTCCGAACTTGTAAAATAGTGGTCATCTTATAATATATATAATCAAAAGGAATATTTCTATGACCGTAACAGCTAACACACAAAAAATAACCGATGATCAAATTACAGAATACCAACCTCTGGTAAAAAGTATCGCTTATAAATTTAAAAATTCTGGCGAACCATTAGAAGACTTAGAACAAGTTGGTTACATTGGTCTAATTAATGCTATAAATCTTTATAATAAAAATCGGGGAATAAAATTTATTACCTACGCTACCTGGCTTATATCCGGGGAAATCCGTCATTATATCCGAGACAAGCACCAGGTAATAAAAATTCCCAGTTGGATGATGAAATTAAATAAAAAAATAGACGAATTTATAATTTCCTATAAAAAGAAAAATAATCGATTTCCTTCCCTTTCCGAAATATCTGAAAAATTTAACCTCACCGAAGAAGGGATAAAAGAAATCCTAAAAGCTCGAGAGGCAGTTCAAATAGTTTCCCTTGACCAGGAACATAGAAAATATAGTTCTGACAGCTATCCTAATATGGAAAAAATAAGAAGTAAAAATTACGAAACATTTAAGCTACCAATGGAAGATATTATTACTTTAAAAACTGCTTTTAGCAAATTAAAAAAATTGCAACAAAAAGTAATCTATTATATTTTTGAAAAAGATTTAACTCAAACTAAAACAGCTCGTAAACTGGGCATATCTCAAAGACAAGTTTCTCGAATAAAAGATTCTGCCCTCAAAGAATTAAAAGAAGATATCGAAATAGATTAAAGGGCAGAGGGAGCATTATTATGAAATTAGATATGCATAAAGAAGTTACTGATGAACAGATTTTAAAATTCAAACCTCTGGTAAAAAATATTGCCTACAAATTTAAAAACTCCGGTGAACCATTAGAAGATTTAGAACAGCTGGGATATATTGGTCTAATTAATGCTTTAAATCTTTATAATCAACAAGGAAAAGTGAAATTTGAAACCTATGCTTCCTGGTTTATCTCCGGAGAAATCAGGCATTATATTAGAGATAAACATCAAGCAATTAGAATTCCTCACTGGATAATTGAACTGAATAGAAAAATAGATGAATTTATAGTAGAATATAAAGAAGAAAATAAACAAATTCCTACACTTAAAAAAATTGCCGAAAAATTTAACCTTACAGAAGAAGGAGTTAAAGAGGTATTAAAGGCAAGAGATGTAGTTCACGTGGTTTCTATTGACCAGGATAATCGTAATTATGATTGCAATGAATATCCTGTATTAGAAAAAATAAAGAATGACCACTATAAAAGCTTTCGGCTGCCTATAGAAGATTTGATTGCCTTAGAGCTTGCTTTAAATAAGCTAAAAAATTTACAGCGTAAAGTTGTTAACTATATTTTTATGAAAGATTTAACTCAAACTAAAACAGCCAAAAAATTAGCGATTTCTCAAAGACAAGTTTCTCGAATAAAAAACGAAGCTTTAAAAACATTAAAAGAAGAATTAGAAAATAACAAATCTTAAATGTCATTGCGAGCGACCGTAGGGAGCGTGGCAATCTCAAGCAGGACAGACCTGTATGTCTATTAAAATGTAGAGGTTCGATTCATCAAGCCCGTAAGGAGCTCAATGAAATGCTCAAAAAGAAAGTTGTAGTAAAATACCAAAATGGTGAAATCATAAAAGGTTGGGTCGAAGATTTTCGACCCGATCGAAAATCATTTATCTTATTCCCTCTTATTGAATATAGCGAAGAAGAGAGAATGGAAATTAATTTTAATTCTCTAAAAGCAGTATTTTTTGTAAAAGATTTTATCGGAGACAAAAATTATAAAAAAGTCAGAACGTTTGATGTTGACCTTAAAATAACTCCCAGCCAACGGAAACTAATTGTAAATTTTATAGATGGTGAACATTTATATGGCACGAGTCATAGTTATGGCAGATACAAAGTAGGATTTTTTGTATACCCAATCGACCCAAAAGATAACAGTGATAGAATATTTGTGGTCCATTCAGCAATAGAGAGCGTCCGACTGATGAAAATCGAAATCTAAAAATAAAAATTGTCATGGTGGTGAGCATCTTCCTCTGTCATTGCGAGCGACCGCAGGGAGCGTGGCAATCCCGTAAATCATAAACCCGTAGGACAGGCGTCTCGCCTGGTGCGGCCAGGATTAGGTCGCGATATTTAGCAGGTGGAAATCCTGCCTGGTAAGATTATAGCCAAATCACCAGTAG